>Ga0208272_100099_pt1 | contig 66086 bp, 71 predicted proteins | sample LakWasM129_HOW14_2_FD_183939 | JGI IMG/M metagenome (GOLD analysis project Ga0208272, IMG submission 183939) | Freshwater sediment methanotrophic microbial communities from Lake Washington under simulated oxygen tension - Sediment Metagenome... | ecosystem: Environmental > Aquatic > Freshwater >... | reverse complement strand
CCCTTCAAACACGTAAAACATCCCCTTGGATGACGCTTTGCGCGACCGCGACACACCCAATCGACCGAAACTGCCTCATTGCACTGATGGGGGTGGCTTCAGCGTGGGGTATTTCAGCAGCCTGCTAGGGCCGAGTGAGGCCTGCGGGTGTTGTAGTAAGTCAAGAAGGATGGCAGCCAGGCGGTGCGCTCGGTGCTGTGCTGCCACGTTCTGCCGTAGGCCCATTCGCGCAGACAGGTCTGGATGAATCGCTCGGCCTTGCCATTGGTTTGTGGGTGGTAGGGCTTGGTGAAGCAGTGCTTGATACCCAACGCCTGACAGGTCTTGGCGAACAGACGCGAGCGGTAGGCCGAGCCGTTGTCGGTCAGCAGGCGCTCGATGCGCACGCCCAGCGCGGCATAGTGGGCAACGGCGGCTTGCAGGAAGTCCACCGCCGAGCCCTTGCGCTCATCGGCATGCATCTGCACGAAGCCCACCCGACTGTGGTCATCGATGGCCACGTGGGCGAACTCCCAGCCGGCGCCATCGACGGAGTCGCGGCGGTTGCCGGTGACACGGTGGCTGGGTCGCTCGATGCGCCCGAGCTTCTTGGTGTCCATGTGCAGCATGGCCCCGGGAGTATCGTGTTCGTAGCGAAAAACGGGCGCAGCGGGCTGCAGCGCCTTCAGGCTGGAGAGGCCAAGCTTGGCCAACCAGCGACTGATGGTGGCCACGCTGCGCCCGACCACCGCAGCGATGCGGCGCATGGGCATACGGCTGCGCCGCAACTGCTCGATGCGCTGGCCGAGTGCCTCATCAATGGTGCTGCGTGTCTTGGCGGGGCGTGAGCTGCAGTCCATGAGGCCATCGACTCCGCCCACTTCGAAGCGACGGCGCCACTTACGGGCGGTCCGCACGCTGATGCCAGCGGCCTCGGCCGCTGGCATCAGCCCCAGGACGGCAATGCGCTCGATGAGCAATTTGCGTCCTTCAAACGTCAATCTGGCAGTCTTGTGGCTGTTCATCCGGCGGGTTTCCTCTGTGAGTGCTGAAGCGTGGTAACTCCAGTCTCCCAGATGCCGTCGGGTGAACAACCTATTGCAACATCACAACTAGGGCCACCAACTGACCCATGAGCAACTCCCTGAGCACTTCAGGAAACCAGGTGGCCAGGGAGTCGGCATTCACCGCAATGGCCAGGGACACGGGCGCGTGTGGTTTGGCGGTTGGCCCAAGTTCTTGGAGTGCCGATCCTTCAAGGATAGGCAGCGCCTTCACATGGCGCAGCAGCACCTCACCGGCATGCTTGGCCGCTACCGGCCGTTCGCGCTTGACCAGTACCGTGGACAGCGATTCTTCCAGCGCCTTGATGCGTTGGGAGACAGCGCCCCGCGTGATGCTGAGCACGCTGGCCGCGCGGTCAAAGCTTTGCTGCTCGAGTCGCTGGGCCATCAATCGGCATACGTTGCCCGCAACTATGGTACACGCGCTGTGTCAACATGGCCCGATATGCCACACCAAACTGTCTGGAACCCACACATGAACGAGTCCCCCACCTAGATGCGTTTTCACGTCGAGTCCGAGCGCATCGATGCCCACCTGAGCCAGTCCTTGTGCAAATCGGTCCGGATCGGCCTGGACACCGACATGGCCGGCAACCCCGACGCCTTCAACCCGGCCGAGCTGCTGCTCGCGGCGCTGTCGGCCTGCATGGTCAAAGGCATTGAGCGCGTGGTGCCCATCCTCAAGTTTGAGTTGCGTGGCGTGAAGGTGATCGTGGACGGTGTGCGCCAGGACGTGCCGCCCAAGATGGACAGCATCTGCTATCAGATCGTTGTGGACACCGACGAAACGGACCGCCGCATCGACCTGCTGCACGACAACGTCAAGAAGTACGGCACGGTGTACAACACGGTGGCGCCGGGGACCGATCTGGCGGGCGCGATGCGCCGCGCGTGAGAAAGGCCAAGCGATGAGTGCCGGACACGAGCACAGCCACACCCCCGCCAATTTCAACAAGGCCTTTGCCATCGGCATCGGTCTGAACATCACCTTCGTGGCGATCGAAGCCTTCTACGGCTGGAAGATCAACTCGCTGGCCTTGCATCGCGGATGCCGGGCACAACCTGAGCGACGTGGCTGGTCTGGTGCTGGCCTGGGGCGGTGCACTGGCAGGCAAGCTGCGACCCGACCCCCGTCACACCTACGGTTGGAAGAAGGGTAGCATCCTGGCGGCGTTCGCCAATGCCTTGCTGCTGCTGGTGGCGATGGGAGCGCTGGTCTGGGAGGCCGTCGGCCGCCTGCTCGCGCCCGAACCGATGGCGGGCAGTGAAGGTCTGACCATCATGGCCGTGGCGGGCGTCGGCATCGTGGTGAACACGGCGACGGCCCTGCTGTTCATGCGCGGACGCGAGCGCGACCTGAACATCCGGGGCGCGTTTCTGCACATGGCCGCCGATGCGGTTGTGTCGGCCGGCGTGGTGGTCGCCGGTGCGCTCACGCTGTGGATGGGCTGGTTCTGGCTCGACCCGGTGGTCAGTCTGCTGATTGCGGCGGTGATCCTGTGGGGCACCTGGAGCCTGTTCCGGCAATCCCTGCACCTGCTGTTTGACGGCGTGCCTGACGGCGTGCCTGACGGCGTGCCTGACGGCGTGGACCCGCAGGCGGTGCACGACTACCTGGCAGGTCTGCCAGGTGTGAGCCGCGTGCACGACCTGCACATCTGGGCCATGGACACCTCGCAGGTGGCCATAACAGCCCACCTGGTGATGCCCGGCAGCCATCCGGACGACGCATTCCTGCAGGCGGCTACCGATGGCTTGCATGACCGGTTCGAGATCACCCATGTGACGCTGCAGGCGGTGCAGGTGCCGTTCACCGAACCCTGTGGATCGTGGGCCGCCCCGGGTATGCTTGGGCAGCCGTAACACCCCTGCCTGCCCCGGCCCCCGTCCATGTCCCGCGCCACCGCTCCCGCCCCCGCTTGTCCCATCGCCCCGCCCGCCGAGGAGGCGCGTGCGCGCGCCGAGGCGCTGGATGGCCTGCTGCACGCACAGGCAGCGGAACTCTGGGGCGGTCTGTCGCCCATCACGCTGGCGCTGGCCGCCACCGACTGGGCGCTCCACCTGGCCACCCAGCCCGCACAGACGTCGCGGCTCGTCAGTGAGGCCCTGGGAATGGCCACCCATTCCGCCAGGGCCGCGTTGACGCAGAGCCACCTGCCGCGCGGCGCCAGCGAGCGGCCCGATGACCAGCGCTTCCAGGCCGACGCCTGGCAGGCGTGGCCCTATGCATGGATCGTGCGCAACTACCTGGACGCCGAGCGCTGGTGGCGCGACGCCACCCACCTGCGTGGCATGACGGCCCACCACCGCGACGTCGTCGCCATGTTCGCGCGCCAGTGGCTGGACATGCTTTCACCGGCCAACGCCGGCCTGGCCAACCCCGAGGTGCTGGCACGCACGCTGGAACGTCGCGCGGACAACCTGCTGGAGGGCTGGGCGCACGCCTTTGACGACTGGCGCCGCCGCCTGGGTCTGGCGCAAATGTTTGACCACGGCCAACGCTTTGAGCCCGGCGTGGACGTGGCAGTGAGCCCAGGCCGCGTCGTGCACCGCAACCACCTGGTGGAGCTCATCCAGTACCTCCCGACGACGCCCGCCGTGCATGCCGAGCCGGTGTTCATCGTGCCGAGCTGGATCATGAAGTACTACATCCTGGACCTTTCGCCGCACGACTCGATGGTGCGCTGGCTGGTCAATCAGGGGCACACCGTGTTCATGCTCTCCTGGCTCAACCCCGACGAGAGCGACGCGCTGCTGGACATGTACGACTACCTGCAACTCGGCGTGTTCGACGCGTTGGCGGCCATCGGGCGGCGTGTGCCCGGCGAAGCGGTGCATGCGGTGGGGTACTGCCTGGGCGGCACGCTGTTGGCCATCGCCTCGGCGGCGCTCGCGCGGCCCGGGCGGGTGGCCGACGCCGAAGCGCTGCCGCCACTGGCGTCCTTGAGTTTTCTCGCCGCAGAGATCGATTTCACCGAGCCCGGCGAGATGGGCGTGCTGATCGACGAAAGCCAGGTCGCGCTGCTGGAGGAGATGATGGCCGAGCGCGGCTACCTCACGGGCCGGCAGATGGCCGCGAGCTTCCAGTTCCTGCACTCGCGCGAGCTCATCTGGTCGGCCACGCTGCGAGAACTCTGGATGGGCGAGCCGCTGCGGCCGAACGACCTGATGGCCTGGAACGCCGACACCACGCGCATGCCGGCGGCGATGCACAGCCAGTACCTGCGGCGCCTGTACCTGCACAACGAATTGGCCGAGTCGCGTTACTGTGTAGAGAGCCGGCCGGTGTCGCTGAACGATGTCCACCAGCCGATGTTTGTGGTGGGCACGGAAAAGGATCACGTGGCGCCCTGGCGCTCGGTCTACAAACTGCACCAGCTGACGGACGCCGAGATCACGTTCGTGCTGACCAGCGGCGGCCACAACGCCGGCATCGTCAGCGAACCCGGCCATGCGGTCCGACGCTGGCGCGATGCGGTGCGCCGCCCAGGTGACCCGTGGCTGTCGCCGGACGAATGGGAAGCCGCAGCCAAGCTACACGAAGGCTCGTGGTGGACCGCCTGGGACACCTGGATCAAGGCCAAGGGCAGCGGCCGAGAGGTGTCGGCGCGCCAGCTGACTGGACGCGACGGCCTGTGTGGCGCACCGGGAGCCTACGTGCACCAACGGTGTGAGGACTGAGCGCCGGCCCCGGCGGCAGCGTTCTTCAGGCTTCCGGTACGCTGACCCGCACCTGCCCGGACTTCACGCTGACCTTGTAGGTCTGCAGCGCCTTTTCGCCGCGCACGACGTTCAGCAGTTGGATGCCCGGCGGGAAGTTCGCCCAGTCCAGCACCGCGCCGGTGCGGATGTCGAAGCGCGCGCGGTGCAGCGGGCATTGCACCTTGCAGTCTTCCAGCTGCTTGCCGCGCGCCAGCGGCGCGAAGGTGTGGGTGCAGCTGGCTTGTGTCGCGAAAAAGCCATCGCTGAGGTGGTACAGAACGATCTTGTGCTTGTCGACGATAAAGGACTTCATCTCGCCTACGGGCAGTTCGTCCGAACCGCAAAGGGTGTGCCATGTCATGCTGGGGCTCCGTTTGCAGGGAATGGTTGATTGTTGGGCCACGGTGCGCGTCTGGTTGCGATGCGGCCTCTCTTGCGCAGGGCGTGCGGCGGGGCAGTTAGACCGACTGTCACGATGCCATCAGCCGCACCGGCATGGACGCCAGTCGGTCGAAGAGGCGCGCTTCGGCGCGGATCGGCCACCAGTCGTAGAGGAATAGTTCCATCGGCCGCCACATCGCGACCCAGCCGGCGATCGACAGGCTGGCGCGCACCACCTCGAGCATGCCGCCCGGATCGAGCCAGTTCTCGGCCAGCTTGCTCGCGGCGAGGGTGGCGGCCAGGAACGCCAGGCCGATCAACAGGCTGAGCCTGCCGCGGCGGAACAGTTCGCGCAGTCGCCGCCGCGCCGAGGCGCCCTGCAGGTGGAAATGCGCGTGGACCGCGTCGCTGACGGATGCCGTTTCGGAAGACGGGTGTTCGAGATGCACGACCAGGCCGAGCGCCGCATCGCGCGGCAGGTCCTTGGCCGCGTCGACGATGAAGCGCTCGGCGCGCGGATCGAGGTTGCGGGTCGCGAGCGGCGACGCGTCCATGTGGTCGAAGAACTGCTCCAGCTCGGCCACATGCACTTCGATCTCGTTCACCGCCCGGCCTCCCGCGACCGCAGCATGCGCACGGTCTCGCTCTCGCCAAGAGGTGCGGCGCGCTTGACCATCATGCTGTCCTGCCACTCGCGCGCGAAGTCGCGGCGCAGGCGGGCGTTGATGAGCGCAGTCAGCAGCATGGCGATGAACGCGCCGAGACCGGCCAGCGACATGTCCTTGTGCGCATCCCAGACGTCGCCCTGGGTTCCGAGGTAGGCCACCCCCAGCCCGCCGCTGAAGATCTCGGCCGCGGCCCACTCGAACAGTTCGAAGAGTGCAGAGGTCGAGAGGGTCATGTCCAGAGGCAGGAAGTAGCCCCAGAAGCCGCGGGCGTCGGCCACGCGCAGGAACAGCTCGCGCATCGGATAGGCCAGCAGCAGCCCGTACATCAAGTGCACGAGGCGGTCGAAGTGATTGCGCTCCCAGCCCATCACTTCGTTGAGCGAGCGTCCAGTCAGCGCCTTGATCCATGCGTCGTATGGAACCTCGGCGTAGGTGTAGTGCGCACCCACCGTGTGCAGGCAGAGAAACAGGAAGATCAGCGTATAGGACAGGCGCGACATCACAAAGCGGCGACGCGACGCCGACAGCGCGACCGCGAACACGACGACCAGCACGTTCTCAAGCGCCCAGTCGTCCCGGTACCAGGGGTCGATGGCGAGCGCGACCCACACCACGGCGAACAGCGCAGCGAGGAGGGCGAGGTAGCGACCGTGGGAGATCATGCGGCACGATACTTGATTTCAAGGTGGCCGCTGGTATCGATCAAGCATCAGTTGCCGCGAAAAATGGCATTTCATCGGGCGGAGGCGCGAGCCAATGGCATACGCTCTCCCAACATGGGCGCGAGCACATTCTGCAGCCAATCCGCGCAGCTACTTGGCATCAAGCTTTCGCGCGATCGCGATGAACACCCAGACAAGTGCCAATGGAACGAGCACGACGAGCACGACGAGCACGACGAGCAAGTACGGCAGCGAAAGCGCCACCCAGACGAGCCCGACGAACATGGCGCCACCCACGACAAACACGCCGACTCCAGCAAACACAAAGAGCAGGAGGATTGCGACACAGAACAGAGCAACGAGGTCGGCGATCAAACCCGCCAGACCAACGCCACCTTTGAGCGGTCCGGTGATCTCCTGACCGTTGATGACGATCCGTGTCGATCCCGAATCGATGAAGAACCCCCAAACAACGATCGCCAGAATGGCTACTGCAAGGGCGATGGCTGCTTTCTTGGTCATTCGAACGCCTTCAATGATGATTTGCACCAAGGACCGTTTTGCGGCCACCGACCGCCCCGGCGAAACCGGGCACGGAAGGCCCAGGCAGTGGTGTCGGTTCTGGCGGCGGTAGTCATGGTGGGTCCGAATTGTTCTGGATAGATTGTCTTCGTTGGTGTCGGTAGCCGAAGATGATGTGCGTCGATTTCGATAGTGCGTCCCGGCGTACCGCCGTCGGGCTCTGCGGGCTGCGCCCCGCGCCCCGTGCTGGGTCGCGGCCATTCGGCTCCGATCCCTTGACGCCTCCGGCCGAGGGCATGCCCCCGGCCTGCGCGCTTCGCTTGCCTTCCTCACGCCTGCAGTTGTGGAGGGGCTGGCTTGCTGATCCCTTCATCCTTGCACACCGGTCTCGCCGTCAAGGTCTGCGCGCACTGCATGCGCTGGCGGCCGTTCGGCCGTCCTCGAACCTGTGACCGCTGCGCTGCGGCGTGCCGGTTCCGGTCTCGGGCAATCCCGCCCGATCACTGGAGTTGGTCATGCAGCACGATCTGTTTTCTTCCCTTGATTCCTTCCAGGCACTCTCGGTTGCCGCTTCCGCCTTGCTGGTGCGCGATGTCGCGGGCCAGTACCGTCCGGCCGAGGTCGACGAGGTGCTGCTGGCGGCGCAGCAGTTGCTGGCCGCCCAGGTGCGCGGCAGCGACTTGATGGACTCTCCCGCTGTGGTGAAGGACTTTCTGCGTGCCCGGCTGGGCAATCTCCCTCATGAGGTGTTTGCGGTGGTGCATCTCGATGCGCAGAACCGCGTGGTGGACTACGTCGAGATGTTCCGGGGCTCGGTGAGCCAGACATCGGTGTACCCGCGGGAGGTGGTGCGCGATGCGCTGCTTCGAAACAGCTGCGCCCTGGTCCTGGTGCACAACCATCCCAGCGGCGCTGCCCGTCCATCGCGTGCCGACGAAGTTCTGACGCAGACGCTCAAGCAGGCGGCGGCGCTGGTCGATGTGCGGGTGCTCGACCACTTCATCGTGGCGGGCGACTCGGTGAATTCAATGGCCGAATGTGGACTTATTTGATATGTGGAGTGCGGGAGCCCTTGCGGCTTCCGCTTTGACTTCGAAGCCATTGAACTTCACATATTGCGCACGCCACGCGTAACGTTCGTTGCCCATCCACTATGTACGGAGGGGCATCATGTCCACTGAACTTCCCAGCAACACGCGTGCGCTTCTTGCTCGATCAGTCAATGCACCAGAGTTGAGAGCGTTTTCGGCATGGCTTGGCAGCGAACACTACACGCCGTTCGTGGTCCAGCGTCATCTGCTGCGGCTCGAACAAGTCCTGCCGCGCTTACCAGGACCCACGTGCAAAGCAGATGACTTGCACGAGGCATTCAATGCTGTTGGCCGCGGGGTGCCGAGCCGACCGCCTGCGTTCCGTGGGACCGAACGTGTCTACGCCCGTTTCTTGCTCGCACACGGGCGTCTGCTCAAGAACGAACAAGGGGGTCGCTACGTCTCGCTGTGTAGCGACTACCAGCGGGAACTGCTGGAACTACGTGGGCTATCTCTGTCGTCGCGCGGGCAGCACGCGAGGACGGTGGCTGACTTGCTGGCTCGCGGTCTCGGCCCAGACCAGAACTTGAGCACGGTGACGCTGGTTGATATCGAACGGTACGTCGCTCTGCGCAGCCGCGAGGTGTCGCGTCACTCGCTGCAGCATGTGGTCGCGCATTTGCGCAGCTTCCTGCGGTTCTGCCACGGTCAAGGGGAGATCGGCCGACCGCTCGACGCCATCGAGACTCCCCGCACCTACCGCGGCGAGTTGCCGCCGATGGCGCTCGATTGGTCGGTGGTCCAGGCGCTGCTTCGATCCATTGATCTCGCCAGCAAGGCAGGTCGGCGCGATCACTGCATCCTGCACTTGATGGTCCACTACGGACTGCGACCGTCAGAAGTTGTGGCGCTGCGCCTTGACTCCATCAACTGGGAGACTGGCGTGCTGCATGTGGTGCAGCGCAAGACCCGTTGCGACCTGTTCCTGCCGCTGGCGACCCAGACGCTGCGCATCTTGCGCAGTTACCTTGCACACGAACGGCTGTCTCAAGGTTCGTCACATCCTGAACTGTTCTTGCGGGCGAGATGCCCGAGTGGTGCCATCGAGAACTATGCGGTCGGTGACCTCTTCAAGAAGCGTGTGCGGCTGGCCAAGCTGGAACTGCCTGGGCAGAACGTCTATCGGCTGCGGCACACCTTCGCCATGCGGCTGCTCACCCAGGGCGTAGGCGTCAAGGCCATCGGCGACGTTCTCGGACATCACAGCCTGGAGAGCACCTGCGCCTACCTCCGGCTGGATACGGACATGCTGCGCTGTGTGGCAATCGAGGTCCCCGAGATCGGTCATCCCCGGGGAGAGCGCCATGCATGACGTTCTTTGCATGGACGCTTGGGACGCCGCCGTCACGGCCTATCTGACCAGCCGCCACGCGATCGGGCGGGCATACCGCAAGGAAGAAGTGATCCTGTGCAAGGTGCGCGGGTTCTTGGTTCAGGCGGGAGCCACCGATCTTGATCTCGCGCTCTTCGAGCGCTGGCGCGCGCAGTTCCAGCATCTCAGTTCGAGCACACGCGTCGTGCGCGAGCACACCGTGTACAAGTTCTACCGGTACCGACGGCGCAGCGATCCTGGTTGCTTCCTGCCGGACTGGGAGTCGCTCACTCGACAGAAGCCACACGCGCTGCCAATCATCATTGAACCGGGGCAAGTGGCTCAGTTGCTCTCTTTCGTGTCGCAACTGCCACCGAGGAGTCAATACTTCGCGCGAACGCACGTCATGCGTCTGGTCGTCGTGCTGCTGTACACGGCGGGGCTCAGGCGCGGCGAGGTCGTCCGCCTGACGCTGGGCGATGTCGATGAGCGCGCCGGGGTGCTTCGCATCCGAGAGTCGAAGTTCCACAAGTCCCGTTGGGTTCCCCTGTCGATCAGTGCGCATGCCGAACTGCAGCGCTATCTGGCCGCACGGCGTCAGGCTCGTCTGGACGAGCGTCCTGGAGCCCCGTTGTTGTGTACTCTCGCATTGCGTGCCTACACCGCCGCGGGTCTGTACAGCACCTTCAAAGCCCTGCTGCGTCGCGCAGGCATCCATGACAGCGCCGGCAAAGTCCCGCGCTTGCAAGACTTCCGCCACAGTTTCGCCGTGGCGGCGCTTTTGCGGTGGTACGAAGCCGATGCCGACGTGCAGTCCAACTTGCCCAAGCTTGCGCTGTACATGGGGCACGTGAATATTGTCTCTACCGCCTACTACCTGCGCTGGATGCCGGCCGTGGTGTCCCACGCGTCGGCTCGCTTCGAACGATCGTGTGCCGGCATGATCGAAGGTGGTGTCGAATGAAAGCGTCCACACAAACCGATCTTGGGCGTGAGCTGGTGCGCTTCTTCGAAGAGTTCCTGCCTGGCCAGCGAGGCCTGAGCCCGAACACCGTGCGCAGTCACCGTGACGCCATGCTGCTGTTGTTGCAGTTCGCATCAGCCGAAGCCAAGCGCCCGATCGAACGGCTGCAGGTGTCCGACTTCACGGCCGAACGGGTAGTCGCTTTCCTGAATCACCTGGAGGTCGACCGCGGCAACAGCATCGCGACACGCAACGCCAGGCTCGGTGCCATTCATGTGTTCGCCCGCTTCCTGGCCTCACGTAGGCCGGAGGCGCTGGGTACCCTGCAGCGCGTGATCGCTCTGCCGTACAAGCGCGGCGCGCGCGAGGTGCCGGTCGAGTATCTGGAGCGCATCGAGATGGAGGCGGTGTTGCAGAGCATCGACCGCAGCAGCGTTTTGGGGCGGCGCGACTATGTCCTGTTCGCGTTGATGTTCAACACCGGGGCACGCGTGCAGGAGGCGCTGGACGTTCGGCGGCGAGACGTGCGTCTGGATTCGCCACCTCAGATTCGCCTGACCGGCAAGGGCAACAAGGTACGGCTGTGCCCGATCTGGCCCGTGACGGTCAAACTGCTGCGGGCCTTCATCGACGAACTGCCGGCACCAGAAGGTGATCCTGCTGACGCACTGCTGTTCACCAACGCCCGAGGCAGACCGCTCACGCGGTTCGGCGTTCGCTACCTGCTGCGCCGCTACGTTGCAGTTGCGTCGCAAGAAGTTCCAAGCATGCGCGACAAGAGCATCCATCCGCACTCGCTGCGGCACAGCACGGCAATCGCACTGCTCAAGGCTGGCGTGGACTTCGCCACGATCAGCCAGTGGCTGGGACATGCCGGCTTGAACACGACGATGCGCTACGCACGCGCCGACATCGACCTCAAGCGCCAAGCCATTGCACAGGTGTTCCCAGAAGCACTGGCCCCGCCGCGCGGTGGGCGGTTCCAGCCCGATGGCAGCGATCTGGTTGGCTGGCTGCGCCGGATGTGAGCCCGATATGTGGAGTCAACCAATCCTGGCGGTGCGCCTTCACCCATGAGGGTGCACCGCCAACTCCACATATCAAATAAGTCCACATTCGGCCATGTATGTGGAGCGCAACATACATGGCCGAGCTTGGCCTCGTGTAACCCCTGGGGCCTTCGGCCCCATTTTTTTGTTGTTGATCAGCGCGCTGTGCGCGGTCACAGGGGAGGGCGGAGCGTGGCCGGTGTGCACCGGCAGCACAGGGAATAGCGGCCCGTACCCGTGCCCGGGGTCGCGGTCTGATTTCCTTCCCGCTGCACGGGAACGAGCCCGCTGGACGAACTGGCATTCGGTCCACTCCCGCCGCTGCGCTGTGGTCCCGTCCCGCCCGTCAGATCGTCCCCCCGGTCACCCGCCAAACCCGAAGCCGGGCCGCTGGGAATTCCGGAGAAAGCGAACCCCTGAAGTGATCGCAGCGGCTCGAACGTCGCGCCAGTCGCTGCGCTTAGTGTCACGCCGTCCGCAGAGCCGCCGCTGCTCAGCTCACCCGGCCGCCTGCGCTTCGCTGGTCGCCCGAAGAGGCTGGGGCAGCGCGTGCGCCAAGGGGCCCACCGCACTCCCCCACGGCGCCCCCATCCACAGGTGAGGGGGACTTGTGGGGGGATCTTTCAGCGGTGGGCCAGGTGACTGGCTCACTGTTTCGTGCTGCAAGGTTTCCCCATCCCCCACCCCTTCCCGAGGGAAGGGGCCTTGCCCACCCCCCGCCCGCCCGTGGGCGGGAGCGAGGGAGTCCGAGCGAGAGGATCGGTTTTGAGGAGCCCGGATCGGGGTCCGGCTGGTCGTTCTTGCAAGGAGTTTCACCATGGCCAACGTTCAAGTCATCCAGCGCCACGCGCACCTGGCATCCGCCGTCAAGCTCGAATTCGTCAACGGTCGCGAAGGCAAGGTCGCCAAGGCGGTGCTGACCGCCATCAGCAACAGCCGCCGGGGCAGCGGCGAAGAACGCTCCGAGGAAGCCACCGCGATCCAGTGGACGCTGTGGGCCAAGCAGGCCGAACACGCCGCCGAGTACCTGGGCAAGGGCTCGCACGTGAACATCGTCGGCCGGGTGCGCAACAACCACTACCAGGACAACGACGGGGTGGAGGTCTATGGGCTGGCGTTCACCGTCGACGAAATCGACTACCTCGACAGCAAGGCCGAAGGCGAAGCACGCCGCGCGCGCGAGGGCGCAGGCGATCCCCCTGCAGCAGCCCCCAGCGCACCCAACAACAGCCGCAAGGCCCGCAACGAGCGCCAACCGGCACACGCCTGAATTCACACACCGGGCGGTTCGCCCGCCCGGTATCCCTTCTTCCGCATTTTCCGAACCAGGAGCATCACCATGATCTCTACCGCCCATTCCCCGCGTCTGGCCGCCCGCTTCGGCGAGAACACCTTCGTCATCCGCAGCGAGACCCCGCTGGCCGAAGACCAGATGCGCCGGGCCGCGCCGTCCATCTTTGCCGAAGGCAAGCACGGCAGCCGTTCCGAGCGCTACACCTACATCCCCACCATCGACGTGCTGCGCGGTCTGCGCCACGAAGGCTTCGAGCCCTTCATGGTGGCCCAGAGCAAGAGCCGCATCGAAGGCAAGACCGAGTTCACCAAGCACATGATCCGCATGCGCCACGCTGGCCAGGTGAACACCCGGCCCGAGGCCAACGAGATCATCCTGATCAACAGCCACGACGGCGCCAGCAGTTACCAGATGCTCGCGGGTGTTTTCAGGTTTGTCTGCTGCAACGGTTTGGTGGTCGGCGACGTGACCAACGACATCCGCATCCCGCACAAGGGCAACATCCAGGACGAGGTGATCGAAGGCGCGTTCCGGGTGCTGGACGACTTCGAGTTGGTGGACGCGTCCACCGACAGCATGAAAGCCCTGCCGCTGCAGCGCGAGGAACAGCAGGCCTTTGCCACCGCCGCCCTGGCGCTGCGATACGGTGAACGAGGGGAGGGCGAACCACCGGCCCCGGTGACCGCTGAGCAGTTGATCGAAGCCCGCCGGCCGGAGGACTTCGGCAACAGCCTGTGGACCACCTTCCAACGGGTGCAAGAAAACGCCCTGCGTGGTGGTCAGCCCGGACGCGGTGCAAAGGGGCGGCGCCTTCACACCCGCCCGGTTGCCAGCATCGACCGCAGCGTGAGCCTGAACCGCGCGCTGTGGGTGCTGGCCGAAGAGATGCGCAAGCTCAAGGCCTGATCCACAAGGCCTGAACGAACCCGGCGCTGGATTCAACCCCGAATCCAGCGCTGGCCACGCGCCGCTCCGCACCCATCATCGGACGGTGCGTGCGCGTGAACTTCTGAAACGCGCTCGCCGGCCGGCGCCGGCTCGCGCGATCCCGGCCGTCGGCGCATCGAGCGCGGCGCCCGGGAAACGTCCTCCGCCTCGACCTCCCTTGTCGGTCGCGTTGGAGGACTCCTATGAAGACCCTTGTGCTCGCCAACCAGAAGGGTGGCGTCGGCAAATCCGCCGTCGCCACCTTGCTGGCCCACTATTTCCGCAAACTCGGCTGCCGCGTGCTGGCCATCGACCTGGACCACCAGGGCAATTTCTCCGACCCGTTGCGCAAGTCCCAGCGCGTGGCCGTGGCCGAAGTCCCGGCCAGCGCCTTGCTCACGCAGGCGAGTCCGGTCATCCCGGCTGCGGACTTCGTCCTCGTCGCCGCTGACCGGGACATGTCCGGGCTGGAGCGCCAGCCCGGCCTGCACAACGATTTCGCGAACCACCTAAGGGTCTTCCTCAAGGCCATGGACGACCGGTTCGATGTCTGCCTCATCGACACCAACCCCAACCCGGACATCCGCATGATTGCGGCACTGGCTTCCGCCGACTGCGTGCTCTCGCCGATCCAGCTCAACCAGGAAGCGCTGGACGGCGTGCACGCCCTGCTCAACCACCCTCGGGTGGGGGTGCGAAAGATCACGTCGATGCTCAACCCGAAGCTGCACCTGATCGGGCTGCTCCCGGTGATGGTGGAGGCCAACCCGTTTCAGCGGGAGAACTTCCTGCAGCTGGTGCAGAAGTTCCACCCCATCCTGATTCCCTACGGTCCCAAGCCGGGGCAGTACGCGTCCATGCCACGCCGCTCCGCCGTGGCCGAAGCGCAGGCCGAAGGCCTGGTGCTGTGGGAGATGAAGAAGACCGCCGCGCGCGACGCCTGGCGCGAGAGCGAGGTCGCCATGGCAGTGATCGCGAAAGCCGTTCTGGCGGAGTCACCTGCGCAGGCAAACACCATCACTACCCCTATCAACGGAGCGGACCATGGCGCTGTCGCTGGATAGTCTGGACCTGCTGCCACCCACTGGGGGAGAGGGCGGAACTCCCTTGCGGATTCCGCTGGACACCATCGACGAAGACCCGGATCAACCTCGCCAGGAGTTCGACGAGCAAAGTCTGGACGAACTGGCCGAAACCATCCGGGAGCGGGGCGTGCGCCAGCCGGTCTCGGTGCGCGCACACCCCACCCAGCCCGGGCGCTGGATGCTCAACTTCGGCGCCCGTCGCCTGCGGGCCTGCAAGCGGGTCGGACTTTCCGAGATACCCGCCTTCGTTGATCAGACCGCCAACAGCGCGGACCAGTTCATTGAGAACGAGCAGCGCAAAGGCCTGAGCCCGCTGGAGATCGCGCTGTTTGTGCAGCGGGCACTGAACCAGGGTCAGACTCAGGCCGACATCGCGCGGGCCATAGGCAAGAGCCGGCAGTACGTGACCCTGGCGACGGCGCTGATCGATCCACCGGACTGGCTGATGGCCGCGTACCGAGAAGGGCGCTGCCGCGGTATGAACGAACTCCATGAGTTGCGTAAGCTGGCCGGGGAGCATCCGCAGTACGTTGAGGCTTGGACTTCGGATCGCAGTCCCATTACCCGGGATGTTGTGATGGCTCTCCGGGCCGAACTTGCTGAGGGTTCAGGCAGTGTGCGGCGTGGTACATCAGCACTGCTCGAATCCGTGGAAGCTGGTCTCAGGACTGGCGAGGCTGGAACAGGGGCGCGGAAGTCACGTCAACAGCAACCCAAATTGATTGCTCTTCTGGATGGAGCCGAGGTCGTGGTGAACACGCTGCAGGCCCCGCCCAAGGCAAGACAGCTTTTCGTGATCCCTGTGAAGGGCGGCCAACCGGAGGCTGTGGACACGGGTCGACTGATCCTTATCGGCCTGACGCGGGACACGAGTTGTCAATCTGATTGACAACCGGGAGGGCCTTGGCAGCCGACACCTGTTCGGCCGCATCACCTTGCCCAATATGCAGCGTGTACCGATCATTGATCCGGTACACCGTGCGACTCCCCCCGTTGGGCAGCGCTTCATCAATCACATCGAAGTACTCGGCGGCCAGCAGAATGCCTTTGAGGTTCTGGTGGCCGTAGCGCTTCTGCAGGTCCTCCAGCTCGTCGGGCGCCTTGCTCCGGATCAAGTTGAGTGCCGTGGTGAGGTACGCCCACCCATCAAGTCGTGCCGTCTTCAGAGCGATCTCGCCAAGCATCGCCACCAGGTGACTGCTCTGCAGGAATCCAAGTTCCATCTGTCGCGCGCCCTCGGACGATGCAAAGAAGGCCGCCAGCTGTTTCCGCCCTTCATCCATCGTGGTCACCCAGCCCCTGAGTCTGTCCAGCATGCGAAAGGTTTCGTCACGCTTGGCATCCAGATAAGCCAGGGCAGCGTCTGCATCGCCGTCCACTGCTGAGTACCAGCGTGGCAGGAAGTGGTGAATCAGATCGTTGCGCGCCTCCACCAGGGCGCGCATCTCCTGGTCGTGCTGGTCAATGAACTGTGCGTCGGTCTCCACAGAGAAGTGAAAGCCAATCCAAGGCTCTGTGATCTCGTCCGGCGTTTGGTGTTCGGGTGGTGCTTGCAGGACATGGGTCACCATCCTGCCTGCCAGTTCGCCCATGGTCTTCCGGTGTACGGCAGTTCTCTGCGCCTCCATGCGCTCTGCCAACTGGCTTGCCGGTCCGTGCACAGAAGCAGTGGCGTTCAGGTGCTTGAGCATGGCCTCAACCATCTGGAAATTCACCACATTGCGACCGATCCGGCGCAGCACCTCATCTCGCTCAGGTGTTCTTTCCAGCCCGCGAGGCTGTGACGTGTCGTTCAAATCGTTCCCTCCCATGTGGTTCAAAGGTTTCTGCATGCGACCTCGGCCTGGCCGGTTGTCAATCTGATTGACAACCTGGCCGCCATCGGACACCCAATGGTCTTGCTGGATTTTCGACCGAATCCAGCGCATCGAACCAGTCGGTTCTCGGAGAGCATAGGTGCATGGTTGAGTGCAGGATAGGCGGCACGCCGCCGGTTTTACAAACGACTCGCTTCGCTCACGTTTGGACCTTTCGGTTGACCCATGAACACCCACAACCCTGACTTCGTCACGGTCGATATGCGCGGCTTGAAGGCCGCGCTGGTGGCCCATGCTCAGGCTCGGCGTGAGAGCGTGTCGGTACTGGTTCGTCGGGCTGTGGCCCGCGAACTTGGGCAGGCTGAATCGCTTCCACCGCCGATCACAGGTTTCGAGAGCATCGCCCCTTTGCGCCAGTCCCAGATCAAGTTGTCAATCAGATTGACAACCTCTGAGGCCGAGAGACTGGCAGCCGGTTCGCGCGCAGCAGGGTTGTCGCGCGGCGCTTACTTGGCAGGGCTCATCGCAGGCATCCCCGCGTTGACCACGGGCGCAAGCCGCACCGAGTTGCTCTCTGCGCTCACCACATCCAACGCACAGCTCTCAAGCCTCAGCCGCAACATCCACGCCCTCACGCGTCTGCTGACCCAGAGCAACGTGCAAAAGGCGCTGGTCTACCGCGACATGCTCGACACGTTGGACGCAGACGTGCATCGCCATCTCACCCAGGCGGCGGCCCTGATGGCCGATCTGCGCCCGCGTGTGTCATCCGCTGAAACCACCCACCGGACCATCCGGTGACTACCAGGAGAACGCCATGAGCCAAGCGCCGAACATCGATGGGGTGCTCATCCAGTGGGGTGATCGCCTGTTCTACCCGGGCAACCGTGTGGTCAAGGTCAAGCCGCAGCCCAGGCTGAGCGATGGAGGTATGCGTCAGCGCGCAGACGCCATCCGCAAACGCATCGAAGCCACCGTGGTGAAGAGAGCGCCCCAGGTCATGGTCAAGGTCACCGGGGGAGGGCGGGGCATGCTGGCCATTGCCGCCCATTTCCGCTACATCGGCAAGAACGGCCGGCTCGATATCGAGACCGAACAAGGCGACACGGTCCGCGGCAAATCGGCTGTGCACGAGCTGAGCGAAGACTGGCGCTACGGCGGCAGCCTGATCGGGGACGAAGGCTACCGGCGCGAGGCTTTCAACATCATGCTGTCCATGCCCCGGGGTACCGACCCGTTGATCGTCCAGCGGGCGGCGCGTGAGTTTGCACAGACCGAACTGGCAGGCCACAAATACGTGATGGTGCTGCACGACCACCAAGCCAACCCGCACGTGCACATCAGCGTGCGGGCTGAGTCAATGAGCGGCAGACGACTCAACCCGCGCAAGGCCGACCTGCAGCGATGGCGAGAGACCTTTGCAGAAAAGCTGCGTGGCTACGGGGTCGAAGCCGAAGCCACCCGGCAGGCCACCCGAGGTCGGAGCGTGAGCTACCCGGACCTGTGGCAACTGAAAGCCAACGAGGCAGGGCGTTTGAGGAAGACTCGATCTAGCACCACTTCAGGAGACAGGGCACGTGCCAGCAGGACCGAAGCCTTGAAGGGCTGGCTGCACATAGGGCGTGCCCTGGCGGGATCAGCCAATGCGCGGGACGTGAAGCTGGCTGGATCGATTGCGATCTTCATACAGGAGGCGTCCGCATCGTGGACGATGCAGAAGACAACACATGAGGCCGGCAGGGATTTTCAGCGACCTGGTTCGGCTGTCGATTCGCAAATTCGTCGTTGACTTCAGAGCCTACCGAGCCACTAAGCGTCTGCAGGCCGGCCGGCCAAGGCTGGATGGAACCGTGAATAGGCCCATCTGTGGTCACAGGCAGCTATCTCTGCTCACACGCACGTGGCAACTTGAACGACATATCCGGACGGAGAACTGCCGGTCACACTCCCGAAGAGAGACGACGGCGTCGACCTGTTCAGGTGACATGCCAGATTGGGTCATGCCGGTGTTGCCGAGATTGGCTGCAGCCTTTGACGGGCTGACGTCCCTCCATGCTGCGCTAAGTCCAGATCTTGACTAACTCGGCGATCTTGTCGGCGACCTGGGCCATCGTGTCTTCCTTGGTGTCGAGGCCGGTCCGAGAGGCAAGCAAAGGACTCACATTCCGCAATTCGTCGTAGGTTGTCTCGTGCACGATGGGCACGAGACGATTGCCGGCGAGTAAGGCGGAGAGTTCCTTATCGGCAACGCCCTGATTTGGAAGCCCCTTGATGAAATTCGGCGTGACCAGCACAAGACCGATGCGCGAATTGGCCAACCCCCGATCAATGGTTCGCATCATCGGCACGCCGAGGCCAAGGTCCAATTCACTGAACCATGTTTTGACGCCAGCAGCCTTGAGCGCGTCGTCAAGGTCCTTGGCTGCACCCTGCCGGTCAGTCCATGCGTGGCACAGGAAACAGTCGCGCAGATCGGGCTGTTGAACAGCCACTCTTTCAACGGCCTCGCGGACTGGCGTGAGGGATTGCACTTGGGCCGAGGTGTACAAGACGGTGGAGCCAGTGCGCGACCAACGCGGTCGGGAAGTGCCGCTCGATCGACTGCCACTGCTCCCGCTAGAACTCCCGCTCGACGTGGACGACGAATACGAAGGGTAGGACGGGCTGCTGTACCCGCTGCTATAGCCGTAACCCCGGCCGTAGCGGTATCGACACGCAGGACAGGCGGCCGCAGCCGCTGCAGAATTGTGTCCACGAACTGGTGCTGTGCACTGAGTCATTGCTTGAATTCCAGGTTGCTGAGACAGTTACATCGTACGCACAGAAGCTTGGCTGGGGTGCCACTTAATTTCGTGAGGTTAGAAATCGAACTCTCGGTTGGGCCCCTGAGCAACATCCCCCCATATCCTGTTCGGGAGCTCATGTCGACTGAAAAAAACCAGGTGGTAGAGCGGGCGATTTCCTTCGTCCCGAATCAGTGGCATGCGATGACTGATCGAGAATCCGAGGTTCCGTACCAGCCCGCACCAGTAGTCAAAGAATGCCTCGTCAGCATCGCCGCGCACGAACGCAAGAGGATCAATATGATCGCGCCAGCCGGGTGCCGCAGCGTCGAATCGCGCCCTCTCCGGGTTGTACTCCATCAGCACATTGCGTCTCAAATCCATCGTGCTGAAGTGCACGGCGAAATCAACGAAACTCAGCCGTGCCAGCTTTTCGATCACACTGAAAGAGAGGTACTGCAAGTTGTATGGATCCAGGTAGGCGAGACACAGCGCGCTTCTGGGAATCCTTCCAAGTACTTGGTCAACCGTTGATTCAGCAGCACCAGGCAACGCTGTTGCTTGTGCACCCATTGCGCAAAGTCGTTCCGCACAGGCGGATGCCCGTTCGGCGTCCAGGTCACCGACAAAACACGAAGTGAACGCCACGTTGTCCCGAAGTGAATGCGCCCAGGCCACTTGAGCTCCGCCAGGACGCGTTGCTGCTTCGCCCTTGACCTGGATACGGCCTGGTCCACAGAACAGGTCAACGTACACACGCTGCTTGAACTTCTCCCTGGCCCTACGCGTTCCCTCCACGTACTTGGCAAGGAATGTGTGTTTCATGTCCGGGACCCACGAACCCACGCCCTCACCGTTCCGACCATGCTCTACGGGCAAGTACGGAAGAGGGTCAGCATCGTTGATGAGACGAAAACTCATCACGCGTCTCCCCGCGGCAAGCTGAAAAGGGCTCCTTGGGGGCTGCGCTCTACCCAGTCCGTATCACGCATGTATTTCGCGTGCCTCCGGGTGACGCCCTCATCAGATCGAACCACGATGTCCTGAGCTCCCAATAGAAGTTCCAAAGCCTGCTTGTACATGATGGAAGTGCCAGGGGACGTATTGCAGGTGGAGGCATACAACTCGCCGATCTGCAAGGGTTGGCGCCGTTCAAAAATGTGCGTTGCCAGTTGCTGCGGCAACGCCTCGGCCGATTGGCTCAACGCCACATCGTCGAACTGGAATCCCCCGGTGAACTCCTGCCGAAACCCCATCATGTGTGATGCCAACATGTCGAGACCTGCTCCACCGTAGTGGATGGAATGATTCTGATGCTGCCAGTGGACCTGCTTCATCACGTCCTGGGCACGGTGGTGTTGTGAGAGATGAACCAACCAGTACTCACCTTGGCCGCTGCCTTCACCACGAATGAAAAAGGGCGTGAAGTACTCGGCACCACACCCCTTCACCAACGCTTGATACAACGCTGCCTGTATAAAGCGACGCCAATCAGCCGAGTCCTCTTCCTTGATCTGCTCGACAGTCCTGCCGCCCAAGGCAGCGCGAATATCTACCGCCAACTTCTCGGAGACCTGGTCCGTGAATTGGTCGTTGGTGTAGGTGGCAAATGCCGCGACATGAAACGTCAGCACCACCTCGCTGCCAGGTGAGTTCGCGAATATCTGCCGAATCAACGGTGCTGGTACTTCGCTGTATCCATACTGGTCCAGGAAATAGATGGCTGTGCGTGCTTTCGGCGTGTGGGCTTGGATCAGCTTGAAGACCACCGGCGTTGCAGAAACAAAGTCCTCATGAATGACGTGTATGGCATTGCCGATCAGGTGACCGAAGCCCCGGTTTTGCAGGACCATCGTCAGATGCGACAAAGCTCGCTGGTCCTTGTCAATGAACACATATTGAACATCCAGGTCGATGGGCTTTGTCCTATTGGCATTGATGAGCACTCGGGCCTCTTCGACTGCGTTCAGCATGCGCAGCGGGGAGCCAAGAACTTCCTTGGCTTGTCCTTTGAGCGTGTAGAGACCGCCCCCGCAAAATCCGTCAACGAGCGTGATTCGAAGTCGCTCCCGCCCTCGCGCATTGAGGGTTCGTTGCTCGAAATACCGTACGAGGTAGCCGACCAAAACTTCATGCTTAGTGACACTATGCGGATCGATCTCTGCCGGTCCGTCCTCCCAGTCGTAGTGACTCTTTGCCAAGCTCAAGCCTTTCTGCAGAACTGATGTCGTTCGCCGCTACACCCCATCCCCGGTGCTTGGGAATTGATCCCAATGACGCCCCGCCAAGGAACGACCGGCTTTTCCTTTCCCAACAGCAGCGAGCTTGACCTCGGAGCCGCCGTTCCGGACTATGAAGATCGGCGTGCGACCAGTGACAGCTGGTGCCGCCTGCTCCAGGGGCGCCCAGTGCCCCCACTGTTTGAAGTGAAAAGCCACCCCGGTTCTATTGCACTGCTGGCGTAGATCGTCAGGCCATTTTGGGTCCATGGGTCGTGATCCAGGCCCGGACTCGCCGCCAGCAATGACCCAGTCCACACGAGTGCCCAGTTCCCCAACTTGAAGCCATCGGGATAAATCCAGTGGTCCCAAAAGTGGCTCACACGACAGGAACCGGACTGCTGGTGTCTTGAACTGGAGCAAATGCTTCAATCGCTTGTCAGCTGCACTCTGGTTCTCGACCGTTGCGCCCAGCCAAACGTTGGAAGGAAATTCATAGCCCTTGGGCAACTGCTTGCGCACCAGGTGAATGCGTTTGGTCAGCAGTAGCCAGTCCAGATGTGGCGTGGCTGCAATGAGATCCAGCAAGCGAAGCCGATGCGGGATCAAGTCTTCTCTGTTTTCAAAGACATCAGCCATGGAGGCGCAAAACACCCGTCGACGGGTTTTGCTTTCCGATGCTTCACGGTTCCACTTCAAGGGCTCTTTCCAGTGTGCGTCTCCAAAAAAACGACGTTCGGATTTCGGCCCCCAGACGTCTTCCCCGAGGCGCTTTGCCCAAGTCTCGGCATAGCAATGGTCGCAGGCGTCGGACACGCGAACACAACCCCACCACGGGTTGAAGGTGTGATGGGTCCATTCAATGCGGGTGTCTTTTCCCATCAGTTGAGTTCTCAGATGATGGTCGATGATATGTGGATTCGTACAGTGTATCCGCTATAGGCAAATGTCCAAAGGACGACTGCATGGCCCCGCACAGTCGTCACTCGGGACATTGTGCGTCGGCAAACTGAGCAGCCGCTTCGTGGCAATCAGCAAAAGCCCACCTGGCAACACCAACTGTCTGCCACAGCTGCAGTCCAGTCTTTCAGACGGGCGGCGCGACCAGCGCAGCGGGGATGAACCCCTCATCCGTCAGCGCGCGCACCACGCCACGCAACAGCATGTTGTGGCTGAACCCGATGCTGTATTGCCGCGCGCCCGGGTTGATGGGCTGCAGCATGCCGCCGTCCACCAGCTTGCGTATCTGGTAGGTGCGCTGGTTGGCGTTGAGGTCGGGCATGGCAGCTTCCAGGTCACCCGCCTTCACCGTGCCAGCTTTGATGGTGGTGGTCAGCACCGCCTGTTCCAGCGGGGTGATCAGCTGCCGTTCGCGGGCGTAGTTCACCGCAGGCAGCAGCACCTTGGCTTTTAGGTGTTCGTAATCGGCGAGGCGGTCCACCTTGGTCAGCTCGTCGCGCACACCGCTGAGCACGTATACACACCAGCGCTCCAGCGCTTCGTCGGTGCCTGCATCGGCGTCGCCCAGCCGGGCGTAGTAGGCGTTGCGATCGGCGCAGAACACGGCCGCCGGGTTGAGCAGCCGGACCACCGCATTCACGCGGAAGCCGTACTTGATGAGCATGGCGTAGGTGAGCAGGCGCACCACCCGGCCATTGCCGTTGCCAAACGGGTGCACCCAGGCGAACCGGTGGTGCGCCAGCGCGACCTTCATCAGGTCGTACTTGGGCGGGTCCGCCCGGTTGATGAACGTGACCAGTTCGGTCATGTAGTCCGGCACCTGGGGTGCCTCGGGCGGCTGGTGGTCGGCCTGGGCGATCTTCACCGCTCCCTGGCGGTAGGCGCCGGGGTTGGTGTCGCCCTCGCGCTTGAGGCCATCCACCGTGGTGGCGTGCAGGCCGCGCAGCAGGTGCTCCGTCACTGGCTCACCGGGCTCCACGCTGTCTTCCACCTGCTGCATGGCACGCTCGATGTTGGCGATTTCCTGCAGCTGTTCGGACCGGTTCGGGCCGTCGATCACCCTGGCTTCCACGTAGTCGGCCAGCGTGGTGTGGTTGCCCTCGATGCGTGCCGAGGCCAGGCTCTCCAGCACGTGGAAGACCTGCTTGAGCTGCATGAACACCGGCATGGGCGTGGTGCCCTGAATCTGCAGGCGCCGCAGGTGCTCCAGGTCTGTCAATACATCCAGCAGCGGCGAGTCAAAGCTGGGGTTCAGCAGCCGCAGCGGGTGGTGAACAAACTGAACCATGGTGGCTGGTATCTGAAATGGGGTGGATGGATATCTGGACTCTAAGTCCAAAAATCCTTTTCGGATATAAGTTTATATATTTTGTTTGATTCGGATATCTGGAAAATTCCTGATATCGGAACTGGAAGGGGCTGGTTGAGGAAGCTGGATCGGGTCGGTCTGCTGGCGCAGCGGCAGCGCGGGCATGTCGCCGTGGGTTGGGTTCCACCGCCATTCAGGGTTGTCGCTGTCGGGCTCTGTGATTGCCATCGCCGGGGATGCTTCCGGGTTGTGCTCGCGGTCGATGAAGAGTGGGTAGGGCGCAGGGCTGCAGTCCAGCAGGCTGGCACAGACCAGTGCCTGGGTGGTGGGCACGTTGTACCGGAGACTTTTGATGAAGTTGCGACCCTGCCGCAGCAGCGCCGCGACCAGTTGCCTGTCCCAGCCGTCGTCCACCGGTAGCCACTGCGCGGTGGTGAGCATGAGGGAGAGTTCCACGATGCCCGGTGTGCCAGCTTCGTCCACGCGGAAGGTGGCGATCATGACCAAGTGCAGGTCGGGCTCGGTGCCCCAGAGAGTGAGCTCGTGTTCAAAGCTTCTGCCCAGGCGCCGGTACAGCGCGTCGTCCAGCGCGAAGGCTTGGTCGGGCAGGTGTTTGAAGACCACCTTGTGCCCGTAGCGGGTGGGTGAGATGTCCTTGACTTCGGCCACCATGAGCAGCAGGGGCTGGGGTTGCCCGTGTCGCGGTGCTCCATGCGCCCACAACCGTTGTCGGCGGGACTGGATGGCGTCGAGCTGTTCCACCGAAAACACCTCGGGGATGTAGAGGCTGCCCAGCAGGGCGTGGCCGTGGACGAACTTGTTTTCGGCGGCCTGCAGCAGGTGTTTGCGCACGGTGCTCCAGGTGCGACGGCCGGCAAACCCGGGTTTCCAGTGGGTCAGTTCGGCCTGGTCCCACAGGTAGTGCAGCAGGGCGCGCAGGCCTAGCCGGTGGCCGTGGGCGACCACGCTGCTGCTGGAACTGGCTGATGGGGGCTGCGCGGCCCGGCCGGGCAGTTTGGACATCGGAAAGTCGAGCTTGAGCGTCGTCATGCCGGTGGCCGGGTTCTCGACGATGGCCGTGCCAACCAGCGGGCCGAGGCCGCTGAACTCGGCTGGTGGTTCGTAGGACGGACAGGTGGTGGCGTGTTGGCTGCCGGTGTTGGGCATGCGCTTGACTGTGAAACCGTTCAGGACGCGGGCCACGTACATCTCGATGCCCGGCTGGCCAGGCTGGCAGAGGCAGCGGGGGCGCAGGTGTTTCTCGTGCGCCGTGGCGATGGCATTCGCGAAGCCGGGGGCGTCTCTCGCCCAGCGTTGATCGCCGATGGCGTAGGCCGCTTCCACGGCCGCAGTTGTGTTCATCGCGACACTTCAGCGGGCAGGTGCAGCGCGTTCGCGACTGCGCTGCGGGTCCTGCTGGGTCGCCACCACCGGGCGCTGGGACGGGGCGTTCTTGTCGTAGATCCGCACCTTGGGGTTCTGGCCGTCTCGGATGCGCTGGGCCAGCTTCTCGGCGGCTGCGACCATGACGGCTTCGCGCCGCTTCTCGGGCACCCGGTTGGCGACGAGGATGGCTTCGATGGCGGCCAGCACGGTCTTGCGGCCACCACTGCCACGGCCTGATGGTTTGTCGGCATTGGTTGCGGCTGTTGGGGTGCTGGCGTCCCGGTGTGGTTCGATGCGGTTGATCTGGCGCAGCTCGCGTTCCACCTTGAGGCGTTCCTGGTCCGCCGGGTTGGGTTCGTAGCCCAGGGTCTTCACGCCGCGCGCTGCGGCTTCCAGCCAGACCAGGCGGCGGAAGTCTTCGCTGCCCGTGACCCGCAGGGACCGCCAGTTGCGGGCTTCGGCCACGTCGACCATGGAGCGAGCCACCGAGGGGCTGTTGGTGTCTGTCGCCAGTCGGAAGGTGGATTCGGTGAAGGCCACGCGCGCGGTGTCGCCCCGGAAGCGGTATTCGGTCAGGCCGAGGCTGACGTCGCCCAGCGTGACCGGGGTGCGCTTGATGATGTAGCGGTCCATCAAGGCAGCTTCCAGCCGGGAGACGAGCGCTTCGCGTTCGGCCTGCGCGTCCATGCGGGCGCTTGTTTGCGGGTTGGATGCGTCGGGTGTTTCCACCCCTTTGTCTTTGGCCGGTAAGGGGATGACATTCGACTCTGCCGTCTGGCGTGCTGGATCGGTCTTTGCCGGTTTCGCTTGCGTGGCGGTCGCGGGGGGCTGGGCATCTCGGGCTTCGTCCCGCCGCCATTGCCCGTCGATCTTGTGGACGAAGGACTTTTGCCCGCGCACATCCACGACGACAAACCGGTTGGCGCCGAGCTGGTCGGCTTTGGCCACCATGTCCTGGTAGCGGTCGGTGCGGTAGGTGATTTCGGCAAACGGATCGCGCAGTTCGTACCGCTCGCCCGGCTCTGGCTCGGGTGTCTGGAAGGTCCGGATGGCGATGGCGGAGCGATCCACGGGTTCCACTGTGCCGCCCAAGGTGGCGCTGGTGTCTGCCGTGGGTTGGTCCAAACGCCGGGCCGGTGCAGGTCTTTCATCCATGGTGGTCTCCTTCGTTGGTCAAGGCCAGCAGACGGGGTGTCAGGGTTGGGGTGGGGTCGAGGACTGTAGGGATACCGGTGGCACCCGGTAAACCTCGATCTCGACCCGTCGGTTGAGATTTCTGCCGCGTGGGTTGCCGTTGTCGGCCATGTGGTCGCCGCTGGGTTGGTGGGTGGTGCGGATGCGAGCGGCGTGCACGCCGGCAGCGATCAGGTAGTCACGCATAGCGTTGGCCCGGGCCTGTGCAATACGGCTTTCGGCGGAAGAGTCGCTGGTGCCGTCGGTGCGCCCCCTCAGCACCACGAGTGGTGCGGTCTTGGCTTCTTCCACCAGAGCCAATGCCTCCTCGGCGGGTATCGACACCCGGGTGCTGTTGAAACCGAAGTGGACGATGCGAACGCTGTTGGCTTGCGCTTTCTCCTGAATCGACGCCATCAACTGCTGGCGCGCGGCCATGTGGGCCAGTGTGGCGGTGGTGGTTTCTGCGAGGCGGTTGGATTCATTGGCCTCGATGCGGGCGTTCTGAAGATCGTTCCTGCACATCTGCAGCTCGACGGCCATCAGCGCATTGGCGGGCCGCTTCTGAGATTCGTCCACGGTGGGGGGCTTGGGCGGTGAGCTGCAGGCGCCCAGCAGCGCAAGGCTTGAGAGGGTCAGCGCAGAGCGCAAGGTCAGGTGGGTGGTCATGGCTGTTCCTCCAGGGTTTCGAGTCGGATGGGTTCTGTGTTGCTGGTAGCGGACGGTGCGGAAGTAGTGTTTGGGGTGGACTCGACCTCATCGATCTCTTCGACCGGCTCGATGAACCCGCCTTCGCCGACAGCTTCCAGCCTGTCGTCAAAGAAGCCGATGCAGGTTTCCGCCAGCTTGTCAGGTGGACCTTCCATCTGGTCTTTGGTCAGCTTGACGTCGTGATTCAGAACGCCGATGTCCATGCTGGTTTGTCCCGGAGGAAGTTCGTCATCAGCTAAGCGCCAGCGCTGTTGGACTTTGGCGAGGTGCAGGTCCATGTCCATCGACTTCACTGCTGGCGCAGGCTTCAGGCGCGACGTGAAGGCCTTGTCCTGGAAGTAACGGATCTTTTCGCCGAGGATTGGTTTGCAGTTCTCGAAGATCACCACCAGCCGCTCGCGGCCCAATTCCTTGAACTCCTGCGGCAGCAGCAGGGCGCGACGTTGCTCGCTTTCGTTACGGCTGACGGTGCTGTGGCCGTGTCCGCTGAAAGAACGGCTGCGCCCGCGTGAGGTGGCGCGCTCGGTGAAATGGCCGAGCATGGCGCTGTACTCGTCGGCGTCGCGCTGTTCGCGTGGGGCATACAGAACTTGCAGGCCGTGGTTGGTGGCAAAGGTGCGGGCTTCTTTGTCGCCGTAGACCGCGTCCAGCTGCGACATGGCTTGCACCACCGTGAGCAGGCGCAGGTTGTAGCCAGCCAGGAAGGCCGCAGAGTGGGTGATGACGCCCACGCGGCCCATGGCGGTGAACTCGTCGTTGACCAGCAGGCATTGAAACCGGAGGCTCGGGTCTTGTTCGGGCAGGTGCTGTGTGTTGAGGCTGACCAGTTGCGAGAACAACAGGTTGAGCAAGGGGCGGGCATTGGCAAGGCGGTGAGGCGGAATGCGCACATAGACGGACATGCGCTGGCGCCGCAGATCTTCGAGCCGGAAGTCGTCGGCGCTGGTGGCGGCATCGACCACCGCATCGGCAAAGATGGTGAGCGGCGCATGGAAGGTGGCGACCACACTGGACAGCGTGTTCTCGGAATTGCTCAGCAAGCGCTGCAGCGCATCGACGCATTCGTCGGTGAGCGGATTGCCTTGCTCACGGCGCTGGGTGATCTGGCTGCCCAGGTGGTCTTTCAATGGCTGGCCTTTGCCCGAAGACTGGCGCAGCATTTCGCCGACGGTGCGTGGCAGCCCGGGGGTTTCCAGCAGCAACAGGCCCAAGCCCAGAAACAGGTTGCGCGCCTGGTCGTTGAAGAAGGCTTCTGACGAGGTGCCGCTGCCATCGTTGGGAAAGAACACCTGGCCGATACCCAGCAGGTCGCCGACCCGGTGCAGCGGGCTGGTGCGAACTGCTGTCAGCGGGTTCCAGCGGTGACTGCGGGCCTGTTCGTCGAACGGGGAGAAGGCGTAGACCACCTGGCCATGGGCGGCGCGGTAGCCCGCCGTGATGGAGTGGTTTTCGCCTTTGATGTCGAGCACGACAACGGAGTCGGACCAGTTGAGCAGGTTGGGAATCACCACGCCTACACCCTTGCCGCTGCGGGTGGGTGCTGACAACATCACCGACAGCTGGCCGGGCAAGGCGAGATACCGGCCTTTGAATCGCCCGATGAGGATGCTTGGCGTGTCAGGGTGTTTGGCCGAATCGACAAGCCCAGCGCGGGCCACTTCGCCCGCAGAGGCGAAACGTGCGTCGCCATGCAAGGCCCGGCGTGGCCGGGCCGCTGCGATGAGTGCGCCGGGCAGGATGACCAGCAAGCCAGCGCCGGACAGGGCCATGGCGGTGAACAGGCGCTGGCGCAAAACAGCATCGTCGGCATAGAGCTGCCAGTAGGTGGTGATGCTGCTCCACCGGGCCTGCCTGGGGTCGGCCTTGCTGAGCAGCAGAAACAACACCCCCGAGACGTAGACCGCCGCACAGAGCAGGGCAGTGGCCACGACCGCTGCAAAGGCGCCCGCGGCAACCCGTCGGCCCACGGACCAGGCGGTGAAGGGCAAGGCCAACGCCTGACTCATGATGGCAACCCCTCGCTCGCTACAGCGCCAGGTTCTTGGAGGGTGCTGGCGCGCAGCGGGTTGTGGCTGGCGGCGTGGTGCCTGCGGCGGGGTTCGTAGGCCACATCGGCGATGAAGCGGCCCCGTTCGTCCCGGTCGAACTGCACGATGACATCGATCACTATGCGCAGCAGGCCTTTGATCTCGTCCATGCGCAGACCGCCGCCCGCGCCACTTTCGCGGATCATCAGCGACATCTGTTCCAGCGCCAGATCGCAGCTGCCGGCGTGCACGCTGGTGATGCTGCCCGGGTGGCCCGAGGCGGCCAGTCGGACGAAAGAGAAACACTCTTCACCGCGCAGCTCAGCCAGGAAGATGCGGTCGGGCTTCATGCGCAGGCAGGCTTCGAGCAAAGACTTGGCGGTGACCCTTGCCGTGCCTTGAGCGTCCTTGCTGTAGAACAGGTGAACCACATTGGGATGGTTGGGCAAGGTCAGTTCGGCCGTGTCCTGGATGGTGATCAGGCGCTCGTGCTTCGGCACTTCTTCGACCAGCCCTTTCATGAAGGTGGTCTTGCCCGATCCAGTCTTACCACTGACCACGATGGTGCGGTGGTGGCGCACGGCCAGGCGCATGAAGTCGGCGTATCGGCCAGCGGCTTTCAAGGCCAACAGCTCGCGCTCAAAGGGCTGCAAGCCGTCGTTTTGTTCCGGGCTCGGTGCGGCGGCCTTTTCGCCTACGCGGCCGAACAAGCCGTCTTGCTCGAAGTCACTCAGCCGGAGCACCACGTTCGATGGCTTGCGGATGGTGATGGACACTGTGCCGCGTGGCACAGCGGGCGGTATGGCGAACTGGATGCGCTCGCCGGTGGGCAGCGTGGCCGACAGCAACGGGCGTTCCTGGTTGATCTGCTGATCGCAGTAGGTGGCCAGCGCCGTGGCAAGGGACAAGCAACGCTCCTGTGTCATGGCCGGTGCGTTGACCGCTTGCCAACCATGGACCGTTTCCACCTGCAGCTCGCCGGGGCGGTTCACGCAAACCTCCAGCACGCCTGGGGCGTCCAGCTGGTCGCGCAACGGGCGCATGAACTCCACCACTGAGGTGGCGTCGCCGCACCAGCCGTCGAGCGGGTCTTCTTCAATGCCGGGCAGGGTGTTCATCGCCTTCACCTTTCCCGCGGCTGCAGTTCGTAGACCGAGGAAAAGTCCACGTCGCGGGCGACGTAAATGCCGACGATGCCGCCCTGGTTCTGGTACAGCAGGGGCGGGATGTTGATGGTGCTGTCCAGCACCTTTTCAGCCAGCTTGCTGGTGTTGTCGGTGGTGGACGGCAGGACGATGGTGTCGGCCTGCTGGTCTTGCGTCTGGTTCTGGATCACCAGCTTGACCGAGTCGTCGATCAGCGAGAGCAGCATGGCGGCGCCGATGCGTTCACCCCAGCGGTTGTCCACGAAACCATCAATCCCGGACTCGCCGAGCTGGCCGGTGCCGGGCGACTCGATGTCCACCGTCACGCCGTGCGGCGTTCGCACCCGGGTCCACAACACCGGGATGCGGACCATGCCGGGGCGGACAGAAGAGATGCGGTATTCACCGTCCAGGTGCGAGCCGCGTTCGATCAGCAGCACGCGCCCGTTGTCACCGTACACGTTGCGTTGGACCTGGCAGCCCACCAGGCCTGACGTGGCACTGATCACCCTGGTTTTCAGGGCACAGGTGAAGGCCGTGCCCTTTGGCAGCGTGAGGCTGCGGTCGCCCAGCGTGCTGGCCGCGACCTTGGGGGTGGCGGAGCCTTGCAGTTGACCGCCGAACAGGCCCGCAGAAGGCGCAGACAGACCCGCGCCCAGAGAGACGCCAGCCATCGAGCCGAGGGCGCCGAGGTTGACCGTATCGCCACCTTGACCACTGGCCATGGTCGTGCTCTGGGTCAGGTTGTCGAGCAGGCCCTGCAGTTGTTTCTGGTAAGCCTGAAGGTTGCGGCCGGTGTTGGCCATCGGATCGTCCGGGTTGGCCGAGGCGTCGTCTGGAACCGTTGAGTTCGGCCTGCCCGCCGAGCTGGAGTGCCCGCCAGGACGCGAAGACACGATCAGCACCGGGGCATCGTCTGCAGAGATGCCTTTGGGTGTCGCAGCCCCGCCGCTGCGTACGCCAATGGGCTCCGCCTCCTCAGTGGTTGGCAGCAAAGCGGGCACACGCGGTGCGGGTGGGGCCGTCATGTCCAGAGCGCGTGTCCCGGCGCTGGCGGCTGAGGGCTTGTCGCGCACCAGCTTGGCGTCTTCGTCCGCTGCAGGTCCGCTGGTGAAATAGCGGTTGATGGCAAAGCCCGCGAACAACACCAGGGTCAGCACCATCATGCCGAGCCCAAGCGCGCCCTTGCGCGACCAGTTGGTACTGCGTGCGGCCGTCACTTGGGGGATACCGGGTTCACCCGGGAGCGGGGTGATGGTGTTGCCGTCAGGGGGCTCTGGGGTGGACGGGTTCTGGGCGTTGGCTTGATCGTTCATGGCCTGACTCCGGTGGGACGGTTGTCGAGAGAGGCGTTGGCAGCCTTGAGCACCCGCTGCACACCCGGGACGGTGGTCGCTCCTTCCGCAGGGAAGCCGTCCAGATCAAAGGCCTCGTTCCAGACACCCACGACCGCGTTGCCCGCTCGCAGCATCAGTTTTCGGCTGACGCGGTCCACCACCAGCAGGTCGTCTTCCATGCGGGCGTTGACCAGGGTTTCGCTGCCATCACCGAGTACATGGAAGACCGCTGGCACTTCGCGGTTGCCCGGGAAGCGCAGGTAGGTGAATCGCCCGTCGTCGTAAATCAGCGTCGGCACGATGTCTTGCGAGCCCGCCCCTTCCGCAAGCGAATATTGCGAGTTCATCACCGAGGATCTGGCCTGCAGTCGATCTGCCACCACCTGTTGGGGTGTCGGCTGGGACGGCAGCGGAGGCAGGGCGGCAAGTGCCGCGAGGTCTTTCGCTGACAGGCCCGAGGTGGGCTTGGGTTGTGTGGGCGCTTTGACGGTCAAGCGGTAGACCGGCTGCTGTCGGTCGGCGTCGGGCAGGACCACGAAGCGCAGCGCATGCGTGCGCCGGTCCGTGACCACGACAAGGTTGTTAGGTGCGTCCGCACCGGACTTGGCTTTGACGAACAGGTTGCGGCCCCCCGGTTGCGCCGCTACGCACCAGACGGCATCGGCCTTGCTGCAATCGCCGCCTTGGCCTGCGGCCACCTCGGTGATCACTTCGTCTTGGGCGAGCACCACCAGAGTCACCATGCCCCTTTTCACGGGTACGGTCACCACCGCCGCTGGGTCGTAGACCACGTCGCGCAGGCGCGGGTCGCCTGTCTTCGGATTCGCTTGAGCGAACAGGCTCGTAGCCAATGAGCAGGTAACCAACAGCGGAAAAACAGTGCGCTTCATGGCCGTGCTCCCGCTGCCTGGGTGTTGATCTCCGGGTCAGACCGGTAGGCGGTGACCACGAAGCCGAAGGGGTTCTCCAGCCGGTCGGCTTCTTTGGCGAGCACCTTGGGCTGGTACTGGTAGACGATGCTGGCCACGTGGCGGGTCGTGACGTCTGGCAGGTTGCGGTCGGTCAGCCGTACGACCTTGTCGTAAGTGACCGTGGCGTCGCTCAGGTTGCCGCTGCGCCCGGAAGCCCGCAGGCGTACCCCCACGATGTTGATGCGCCATTCTTCAGCGGCGCCGATCTTCTTCTGCAGCGCGCCGTCACCTTCGAACTGCCGGTTGTATTCGGCGAAGACACCGGGCACCGCCATGCGCGCCACCTGGTCAAAGTCGCGCTGCAAGAACATCCAGCTGTAGCTTTCGCGCGCTCGCACGAAGGCCGCCAGGTTGTGCTTGTCCAGCGCCTCCATGGCGGGGATGGTTTCTTCGCTCAGGCGCTGCTGGATGGTGGTTTCGCCAGTGACGCGGTCCACCACGATGGGAATCTCCACCACGCGGCGCAGCGGTCCCTGCACGAACACGGCAGCGATGCCGATCAGGCCCAGAATCAAACCGGCCACCGCCACCCGCCAGGCCCTGCGCTCGGAGCGTTCGAGCAATAGCGCGCGGTCGATTTCCCAGCCACGGTTCGCGTTGAATGGCGCCGACTCGGCGTCGTTCGTAGGCTCCGGCGGCCGTTTTGGCCATGCGGCGGCTTTACCTGACAACAGGATGGCACTCATGGGGTTCTCCGGTGGGTCTGGGTGGCGGCGGAACTCAGGCGGGGTTACGGCAGAAAGTCCGCCACCTTGCCGGTGCGGCCGAGCATTTCGTACTGCCGTTCGCGCTCACGAGATCGGGCAATGCGCTCTTCGCTGTCGGCCATGCCTTGCAGCATCTGCACTTGCGACACCTCGTGGGCGAGCAGGGCGTTTTCAGCGCCGATGCGGGCCTGGATTTCCTGCACCGACTTCTGATCGGTGGTGGCGTTGATCTGGGTCATCAACGACTGGATCTGTGTGAGTCGGCCCGCTGCGGTCTGCATGGCGTCTTGCAGCAGCCCTTTTTGTTGATAGGGCTGCGCCAGAGCGGCCTGGCACTGGGTGCGTGCGTCGCCTGTGAGGTCCATGCAGTTGTAGATCATGCTCACGTCGCGCAGAACCTTGGCCGTGGCGTTGAGCCCGCTGTAGCCCGACGTGTTGACCGCGTTGAGGTAGGTGAAGGCCTCGGCCGGGATGTAGTTCTTCAACAGTGGGTTGTTGAACACATCGCCCAGGTTCCGGATGCCGTTGATGCTCTCGATCTGGGTTTGCAACTGTCGAATCTGCTGAATCTGGTTGTTGATCTTGGTGATGTCGTTGATGACCTGTTGCACGGTCTGGACCAGGTTGGCCACATCGATCACGGGGATGCCGGTGGCTCGCGCGTGGGTGGCGCCCAGAGCAATGAGGGCGGCAGCGGCAACTTTGAGGCGGGTGTGCATGGTGAACTCCTTGGTGGGTGGGGTGGTCAGGACCGGCCGCGTTGGGCGGCGAGTTTGTAAGCGGCGGAGCGGGCAGCGCCGTAGCCTCGGCGGGCAATTGACGCGGCGGTGTGTGGAAGACCGGCGCCTGCTCGGATGACGCCGCCAGCGTTGGCGGCGGCGCTGGCGCTGCGAGCGGACGAAGCGGAACGCAAGCCTGAAACCATCATGGCGTTCTGGATCATCTGGATGCCTTGCTGGATAGCGGCACCGCCGGTGAGAGCCGAGGCCAGGCTGGGCGCCTGGAAACAGATGATGGCCATGAGAATCATGAGCACGCAGTAGCGTGTAGCTTCGCCCAGCACATTGAAGGTGCTGCCCAGGAAGCCACCTCCGTCGGCGATGGCCTTGAACATAGCCGCGCCCATGTAGGCACTCAAACCCAGGGCGAAGAACGCGAACCAGGTAAGCACCACCGCGTTCAGCACCATGGACAACCAGCTGTCAAAGAAGCGGGCGGTTGGGCGCCAGGCCAGGCAAAGGATGAACAGCGGCCCAACGGCAATCACGAAGGTCAGGAACAACTTGGCCAGGGTGACAACAAACAAGCCGATGCACAGGAACAAGACCGAGCCAATGGAGAAGATGGCCCCGGCGAGCAGAAGGTCCAGCCGTAAGATGCCGGCCTCTTTCATGATGTCAGCCACCTGCGCGCTGGCGTCATCGTTGAACTTGTCCAGCAGGGCATAGGGTGAACTCACCGTGCTCGGGTCCACGCCCGCAGGCAGAAAAGTCGAGGCCACGCCCATGGCCAGTGCGTTGGCGGTGTCTGACACGTGACTGATATAGAAGCCGGACTGCAAGGCAAAGGCCAAGACCAGGCCGATCTTGAACACCTTCCAGACGAAGGTGGGCACCGTTTCAGACACTTCGTTGCGCAGCACCGCCCAGCCGTACAACGCGACCCAGATCGTCATCGCCGTCAAGGCGACGGGGGTGATGGCAGACATCAGCGACGACACCACACCCAGCACGTAGGTGCTCAAGATGGCATCGAACTGTGACCCGACCCAGGCGAACATGGTGTTGCGCTCCTATTGAACAGCGTCAAATGGCAAGTTGGCAGGCGGGCGCGCGAAGACTTTCACGCACTTGCTGGCCAGGTCTGGGTATTGGCATTGCAGCCATTCGCCCCGTGACTTCACCACCCACAGCCGCGCAAGCTGGGTGGTGCCGTAGGACGAAGCGCGGCAGGTGCCTGCGCGGGCATACACCTCGGTGCATTCGCGCAGACCTTCAGCCGTTTCCACCATGTGCCAGGGACCGGCGTGGCAGCCAGCTGCAGCGGCGCAAGGCTTCATGCTGCGAATCGGGCCGGTGGATGGCAGCGGCGCTGTTTCCACCTGCTTGCCGCCACCAGGCAGGGCACGGACCGCCTCATTGCCTTTGACGAACTGGGCCGAGGCGGCGCTGGTGGCCAGCGCCAAAGTGATCAGCGAAAACCATTGCACTTGGGATTTCATGGGGCTCTCCTTGAAGTACGGGATCTGCGATCCTGAACCTCGCGCAGCAGCTCGGGAAGCCACAGAAACGGATCGTTACCGTGCCGTTCACGAACGGTGTCGAGCAGGGCCACGTTGTCGGTGGTGGCCGAGAGCACGGTGATGAAATCGTCCATGCCGCTGAGGTCCAGCTCGCAGATGGCGCTGCTGTGGCCTTGTTTGACGAGGAAGCAGCGCCCGCCTTGCGCGCCGAGGCTTCGCACGATGCCGAATTCGGCCTCGCTGAGCCCAAAACCTTCGACGTATTCCTCGCGCACCGCTTCCGGATTGGCCAGGAAGATCTTGGTCACGCTTTGTTCGACCATGGTCCGCCCGATGGGGTGGCGCAGCACATCGGACGGGCTCTGGGTGTCGAAAATGCCCAAGCCGTTTTGCTTGCGGATGGTCTTCTGCTTCTGTTTGGCGAAGTCGCTGAAGATTTCGTGATCCAGCGCCTTCCAGAACTCTGAGATCACATAGATCAGGCGCTCACCGTTGACCAGCTCTTCCATCACCTGCAGCAGGTAGAGCATGACTGGCGTCCGCACCTCGGGCAGATCCAGAAACTCCGTGGTGTCGAAGGCGATCACCGAAGCCGCGTCCAGGTCCGCCAACTGGTCGTTGGCTTGGTCGAACACCCAGCCCAGGGCGCCGCCTTCACACCAGCGCCCGAGTCGCTCGTACAGGCTGTTTTCACCCGACTTTGGCAGGTTCTGGCGAACCGTCGAGAAGCGGCGCAGCGCGGTTGGCATGGTGGCCACCGTCTTGACGGCGTCGGCAATCGCGCGCTCATCGGCCGGCAACAAGGGCAGGGCGGGCGTGGCGATGCAGATGCGGATCAGCTGTTCCCAGAACTGGATACGCGCTGGTGTCGGGTCGCGCTGCAGCGGGTTCAGGTGGGTGGGCTTGCCCGCTTCGAGGGTGAAATAGCGGCCGTTCAAGGCGCGGATCGCGATCTCGCAGCCTCGGTCCAGGTCGAACAGCACCAGGCGCGGCGCTGGGTTCCACTTTCGGGTGAGGGTGAGCAGGAACATTTCCAGCGTGGTTTTGCCGACCCCGGTGGACCCGATGATGATGGTGTTACCTGGCAGCTTCTTATCGGCTGAGTCTTCACCTTCGGGGCTGCTGTGCAGGTTCAGGTAGAAGGGCTGGCCAGACGGGGTTCGCAACAGCGCCAGCGCTTCGCCCCAAGGGTTGCCGTCGCGCTTGCCCCGAGCGAAGTTGTGCCCGCTGGCCAGGGCGGCGAATGCGCGGGACGACAGCTTGGCATCGCGCGGGCGCCACTGCCAGTTGCCTGGCAGCTGGGCAAACCAGGCTGCGTCGGCCACCAGATCAACCGGCGACATCTGCAGGCTGGACGCTTCGCCCACTGCCCCAATCGCCTGCGCGGCCCGTCGCCCGGCATCTGCCAGGCTGTCTTCCCCTGGCTGACCGAACACCACCAGGCTGTAGTGGTACTCGCCCATGCAGAACTGGCCGTCCCCCAGCTCGTTGAGCGCTTCGTCCATGTCCGCGATCTGGCTGGCCACCACGTCGTCGCTGGCGATCAGCTGGTCGCGCTGCAGCTCCAGCGCGCGCATGGCTTCGCGCCGGGGCAGTATCGAAAAGCTCTGGGTTTCGATGAACTCGCTGTCTTCGTAGAGCAGCGAGTTCAGGATGCCAGGCTCTACCGCGTCGGCGTATTCCTTGATGTCCACCAGGGCCGCGCAACGGCGCTGTTCGCCATTGCGCAGTTCCAGCTTGTCGCCACCGAAGGACAGGCGGGTGGTGGGCAAGGTTCGGTACAGCGGACCTGCCGCAAGGGGAACTGGCCTCCAGCTGCCGTTGACCAGGTAACCCAGAAACTCGGCCAGTTCGGAATACCGCCTAGAACCTTGCTTGCGCGCCCCCAGCAGTTGAGGGCCAAAGCCGCGCAGCACCCGGTGCACGAACGCGGTTCGTTCTTCCATAACTCGCAAGGCTTCAGCATGGGCTGCGGCGATGGCGATCTTTGAACGCTGGGTCGATTGCAGCGCCCGGCTGAGGCGAGAGGTATTGGGCCGGTAGACGAGCGTCAGGTACAGCTCGTTGCTCATCATGGCTTTTTTGCCCAGCCTGGCCTGGTAGGCCTGTGAGAGGTCGCGTGCGAAGCCCGCTTGCAGCGGGTCTTCAAGTTGGTCCTGGATCTTCCGGTGCAGCCGGTGGGTCCACACGGCCCATTGGCCGCCGGCCAGGTTGCGCAACAGGCTGCACAGGGCTTCATGCCGTTCGGCGATCAGGTGTTCGTCGGCGCATTCAAAGGCCACGCCGTCAAGACGCCACACGCGGATGAAATCGCCACCTCGCGTGATGACGTCGTGCTCGCTGACCAACGAGGAGAAGGGCACAAACCGCGTGAGCGGGTTTTCCTTCAGCGCCTGTGCCCAGTGGCGCGGCTGTGGTTGCCCTGCGGCAGGTCGCCCAGGGCGACGACGGGCCGCTCCACCCGATCTATCAAACATGCCAAACATCGGAGCCTCCCCGGTAGAGCGTGGGTGAGTAGCTGCGCGCGCGCCAGAACCGCCGGTTGCGGTCGTGCAGCTTCAGCTTGAGGGCCACAAACATCTGCCGGAACCGCTGGTCATCGCGGGCTGTCAACCAGCGCATCCAGAGCAACACCGGTGCGATGGAAAGGACTACACCCAGCGCAAGCCACCAGCTCACCAGAATGCCGCCCCACATGATCAGCAACATGCCGGTGCCAAACAGGATCACCAGCGGCACCAGCGGAATGCCCAGCTTCATGGCCGGGCGCGTAGCGCCCTTGTAGATGGCTTCGGCCTGCATGGTCTGCACCTTCAGCCTTCAGCTGACGATGTAGCTGGCAAAGGCCGCCGCCCCACCCACCAGCGTGCCACCAATCAGCACGTTGGCCACGTCGGCCAGGCGAGCGCCTTGGAAGATCATCTTGAAACCTGCCCAGATGATCGCGATGGTCACCACGGCAATCGATATCGTCACCAGGATGGTGTTGACGTTGGTGACTGTGGTGTTGATCTTGTCGAAACCCTGTGCCCAGCCTTTGGACGCTGCAGCCAACAGAAGCAGGGCCGTTGATGCGCGGCGCTGGGGTACGAAGAAACGAAAGTGGTTCATGACGGCTCCTTCACGGGGTTGGGTTGACTGATGGGGAGAGGGTTGCGGGCTGCGGCGACCACCTTGCCCACGTAGCCATGGCGAAAGCCGGTGGTGAAGTTGCCGCTGTAGTAGCAGGAGAGGGCAGCGCGCAGGGCTGCCTGCTCTGCTGATGTCCGAGACGACTTGCGTCGCGCCCGCTCGAAACACTCGCTCAACACGGTCTGCATGGCGGCCAGGTTGGAGCAAGGTTCGAAGGCCGATTCCAACGACAGGCCCAGGCGCTGGAAGTTGCCCAGGTTGATCTGCCCGAGGCCCACGCTGAAGTTGCGGCCAGCAGCCTGCAGAGCCAGCGCGGTGGCCAGTGCCTCGGTGCGGTGGCGGGGTTGGCGTTGCAGCGAACCGCCTACGACGCCGATGGCCCAGGGGTTGAAGGCGCTTTCGACGGCGACGAGCGCGTGTGCGGTGGTCAGGTGGACCTGTGGCGCGCAGGCCAAGGCCAGTGCCGCGAAGGTAGAGGCTTCCATTGCGCAGCCCTCACGGACGGGAGCGAAGCCAGTTGGCATGGTCGTTGTCGTACCGAGTGTCCCAAGTGCCAAGCTGGGACTTCGCGACCGGGCTGAAGTCCGTCACGGTATCGCCACCCATGTCCCACCATGTGCGTGTGAACTGCTTGCCGTCGATCGTGACCGTGATCGCCCCGGTGTAGTCGCAGGTGTAAATCGGACCGCTTTCGGACTCATGCACCCGGGTGTACTGGGGTGGGCAGTTGCCCGGCGCCCGAGCCCACACATGCCGAGCCGAGTTGCCCGCGCCAGACATCCCGCACGTAGGAAAGGCCTTGCCCCGAGCCAGATCCCGAAGCACCTTTCGGATCGGTGGCACACACTGAGGGACTGACTTCCAGCTCGGTGCCGCAAAGCACAGCAGAACCAGGCAGCCATCGACGGCGCGTGCCGCCGATGGTGCGAGGAGCCCCAAAGTGAGCAACACGCTGGCGGCGGCGCTCGCCAGCGTTGCAGCCAAGCTTCTTGGCAAGTTTGCCGCTTCGGTGGATTGCCAGCACCGAGTGTCGGCGGGATGTGGATAGTTCATGGTCAAGTCCCTCGGATTGACGCTGTTCTTGATGGGGCATCGGTTGCCTGCTCTCTGAACACCGTGAGGTCAATGTAGGACTTGAAACCCCCTGCGCTGCTGCTGGATTTGGGCTGTTTTCCAGCACATTCGCGGCGCGCGAGGCCCTGACGCCTTTGCGCGCCAGAAAAAAGAAACCCGGCACGAGGGCCGGGCAAATCAAAGTCGCTGTCACACGACTTTTCAGGGAGGAGGGCCGACTGTTCAGGCCGACCCGGATGCATTATCGATTCAGGTGGCTCGAAACGTCTACGAAAAATTGGGCCTGATGTTTAGCGGTGCCCCTCGTTTGAAGTACGTCACGTCCGCACCACAGGCATGTCTTCCCATCGCGTTGTGTACTGCGGCGTGCGCCGCTCCTGCTTCATCGCCCAGCGCCTACGATCTCCCTCCAGACCGGTACTGCCCAGCAGCACCGTGCCACGGCCATAGCGGCGGTTGAGCCCATCCATGGCGCCCATCAAACGGCCCTTGTCCCGTCTCTCACCAGGCTCCTCGTCAAGCAGCAGTTCACCCTGGTGCACCGAAGCCGGTTGAAGCTCCATCAGCATTACCCCAGCCTTGGCGTACAGGAAGTCTGGCTTGTAGATGCAGCGCAGGCCGGTCAGGGCCGCATCGGCGATCAGCGCACTGTCTGCTGTGGGTCTTCGTAACGGCACCACAATGGACCGGCTGTACTGAGGCTCGGGCCGGAACGGACTGGTCCGCACAAAGGTCAGCACCTGGTTGGCGCGACCTTCTTGGCGCCGCAGCTTCTCGGCCGCCCGGCTGGCAAACTCGCTGACGGCTTCGCTGAGGTCTTTCAGCGCGGTCACCGGGCGACCAAACGACCGTGTGCAGGCGATTTCCTGTTTGTCTGGTGCTACGTCTTGCAGATCCACACAGGACTGCCCCTGCAACTCACGCACCGTGCGCTCCAGCACCACCGACCAGCGCTGGCGTACCGTGGCCAGGTCCATGCGGGCGAGATCGAGCACCGTGTGGATGCCACCCTCTTTGAGCTGCGCCGCAATGCGACGGCCCACGCCCCAGACTTCCTCGACCGGCGTGGCCGCCAGCACCTCATCCCGTGCTGTTGGTTCCAGTGCACCCAGGTTGCAGATTTGAGCCAGTTCGGCGGGGTAACTGCCGGGTTTGCGTTCGGCCGCCTTGGCGATGTGGTTGGCCAGCTTGGCCAGGGTCTTTGTCGGCCCGATGCCGATACAGCAGGGGATGCCCACCCACTGCAACACCCGCTCGCGGATCACCCGGCTGCGCTTGACCAAATCTCCTCGGATGCCCGCGAGATCCACAAACGACTCGTCGATGGAATAGATCTCCTGCTGGTGACCGAGTCCGGCCACCAGGCTCATCATGCGGTCGCTCAGGTCTCCGTACAGCGGGAAGTTGGCCGACAGGGCCACCAAGCCGTGTGATTCGGCCATGTGCCGGATCTTGAACCACGGTGCGCCCATGGCAATGCCCAGGGCCTTGGCCTCGTTGGAACGGGCAATCGCGCAACCGTCGTTGTTGGAGAGCACCACCACCGGTTTGCCGTTCAGGCTGGGGCGGAACACACGCTCGCAAGAGACGTAGAAATTGTTGCCATCGACCAGGGCATACAGCGGAGAAGCCATGAAACACGCTCAACCAGATTCGGCTGCTTCAGCGCTTGAACTGCTTGATCGCCGCGATCACCACGCCCCAGACCTCGACCGTCTGGCCTTCGGTGGGCACGATGTCGGCGAAGGTCGGGTTGGCAGCCTTGAGCTTGAGCCGCCCCCCGCGTTGCCAGAGCTGCTTGCAGGTGAAGTCCCCGTCCACCACCGCCACCACAATCTGGCCGTGGCTGGGCTTGATCGCCCGGTCCACCAGCAGCACATCCCCATCGAAGATGCCCGCCTCGCGCATGGACTCACCCCGCACCGTCATGCTGTAGGTTGCCTGTGGATGTTTGATCAGGTGTTCGAGCACGTCGATGCGTTTGGCCTGGAAATCCTCCGCCGGCGACGGAAAACCCGCCCGAATCCGGGATTCAAGTTGGAAGGCGGGGAGGGCGCAATCGGCCAATGGCTTTGGTGGGCTGCAGCGCCCCGACTCGGCGCCATGGAACAGGGGTGACAACAGGGGATCTTCTGCAATACTGGACATAACCTCAGTATAGAAGGCAAATTCTTCTCTTGGGGAATGGTTCACAAAAACCGGCAGGCGTCCGCGCATAGGATGGAACGATGTGCAGTCACTACGAAGGGGTGCGGGACACCGAGGTCTTGCGAAAGGTGTTCCAGGTGAAGCCACCGACCGAGATGGGCAAGGCCGACCTGTGGCCGGGATACCAAGGCCTGCTGATCCGCCGCCCCCGGGAGAAGGACTCGGGGGATGACACGGTACCCGATCGGGAAGCGCTACCTGGCCTGTTTGGCCTGGTGCCCCATTGGGCGACCGACCTGAAGATCTGCCGCAGTACCTACAACGCCCGCAGCGAGACGGTGGCCACCAAACCGAGTTTTCGAGAGGCTTGGAAGAGGGCGCAGCATTGCATCATCCCGGCCCAAGCCATCTACGAACCGGACTGGCGCAGCGGCAAGGCCATTCCCACTCGTATCGAACGGTCAGACGGTCGGCCCATGGGCATTGCAGGTTTGTGGTCTGCCTGGAAGTCTCCCCAAGGGGAATGGGTGCACAGCTACACCATGCTGACGACCAACGCCGATACCCACCCGCTGATGAACCAGTTTCACAAGCCGACCGACGAGAAACGCATGATTGTGGTGTTGCCGGAGTCGGCCTATGACAAGTGGCTAGTTGCGACGGCTGAGCGCAGTGACCAGTTCTTGGTGCCGTTTGCCGCCGAGGGGTTGAGGGTGGGAAGTGAACGAGGTTGAAGGAGGGTGGGAGACAGGTTTGCCGCGGTTGCGGTCCCCAATGGCACGAGGCCGAACTTTCGCTCCATGGCTTAAAGCGGTCACAGGGCATTGCTACTGTGTAGTGCTCGACCCTCGGGTACCATAACCGCCTGCATTCAAAAAGTGATCAGGTCCTTCAACCGCAACACTCAGGGAATCATGGCTGAAACAATAAACATAGCCAAGATGGCGGAAAAACTCTCCAAAGGTATCTTCAATGAATTCCTTTGGGGCAGGATGAAACACACCAACATCAACTGGCCTTGTGAGAACGAGGAGAAACATGAGCTAAAAACTCATCCTTCTGATGTTGTCTTTTGGTACGACGAGCCGTATTCACAATCACGAACCTACGTAAACTGTGACCTCAAGAGCTATGCCAAGGGTTCCATCACTGCTGGAGCAATCCGAGAGGCAATTGAAAGCCTAGCCAAAGCCCTGACTTGCGCTGAAGTCAGTAAAGAGTTCAGTGACACCTACATTCACCAAGATGTTTCCCCGAACATCCAAGGAATGCTCTTTGTCTATAACCACGACAAGGAGTATGACAAGGACTTCTCCAAAATCCTTGACAAGGTGAAGGGTGAAGACCTAGACATTCCCAAGGGGTCAAAGATTGTTGTATTTGGCCCTGAAGACATCTTCTGGTTGAACAATGTCCACCATGAGATCATTCATTTGAGAGGTGGATCGGGACTCTTGCCAGAGCGAGACTTCTGCAAGTTCTTCTATCCGCCCCTCATCAGGAGGAAGAATGTTCAGCCTGACCAAGCCAAGGCAGCAACCTTGGAGATGCTCACCGCACCTTGGATCATTCTTTCCTACACCCATCCCAAGAAGAACAACCAAAAGGGATTCGTGGTCTTCATGCGAAAGCGAGGCCACACCGTTGACGAATTCTTGTATCTCATTGAGTACCTGACTCATCACCATGTCATTGAAGTTGGGCATGAAGTGACGATCAGAATTCTTGACCCTCACCCCAATTCTTCAGCCAACTTCGATAAGGCAAAAGATCAATACATTGAGGGCTATGCCGGCGGAGAGGAGTTCAAGAAGCTTCTTGATGCCATAGACATTGGCAAGCTTGAAGATATTCGCACCGACTTTTGCGATAAGGAGTTGTCACGGCAATGATCAACAACACACTCCAATACTGCGCGACTGACAAGGAAATCCATGATGCCTTGATGTCCGCAAAGCAGAAGATTAGTGAAAAGGTTCTACTTGAGCTTGCCAAGGACAGGGGAATCTTCTTTTCACCTAAGGGCGCCCGGGAAGACCTCATCAGTTCCATCTCACTTCTGCCCCACGACTACCACGACCTCAACACCTTGCTTGAGCAACGTGAGCACCAAGGTCGGCAGGAGAAGGTGACCTCAGTCACCTTGCCCGAAGCCTTGACCGTTGAGGAAATCAAGGAGGTCTTGAAGGAGTACACGGCTGAATCACCGCCCGACGAGAAGGTGACTCACCATGCTAAAGGCAACGGCCAGGTCGTCGCCACGGTCAGGTATTCCGACATTGACTATGGGAAGACCCGACTCATCCAGAGAACACCCAAGGAAGCTGGCATTGAGTTCCACATAGAAAACAACAAGACGGTTATTCGCATGCCAGCGAACGACCGAATCAATGGGGTATTCGGCAAGCTGAAGGACAAGCTAGATGCCAAGCGGAAGACCGAGATCCAAGCAATCCGAATCGAGATCGCAGAGTTTGACTCCCCCGCCCTTCGAACTGAGTTCTTCACCAGCCTGATCAGTGATCTCAAGGGTTTCGCCCTGAAGAACGTCACCAGTGTCAAGGTTGAGCGATTGAGGCAGGAGCCCGAGGAGGGAGAGCTTCAGCTTGAGGACGACCAAGATAGCGAGGAAGCCAAGCAAGAGGCACTTGCACTGGTCAAGAAGGTTGCCCTCAAGGGTGAGACTTTGCTTGCTTCCGATGAGTACCAGAGCCTTGCCAAGAAGGGCTTCTTCATCACCTCCATCATCTGGCGCTCAATGCTAGCGAAGCCTCCTTACCCGATAATCGAGTTTGAAGCAGCTTTTGAAGAGCCGATGCTCGGGAAGGGGTTCAAGTATTTTGTCCGAGGAGCTTACAACGTCGTTGATAAGCAGTACACCAAGACCATCAGGCCGGTGGACATCGAGGACAAGGAGCAGTACCTGAGCATCATCGAAGACACCGCAGCGAATACGATAAAAGAACTTCGGAAGAAGGCTCAGGCCGAGGCTGAAGACAAGGACGGTAAAGCCCAAGGAGATCCTGCATGAAAAGGGTTCGATGGCTCAATGCTCAGTGGCCTTCTTCAATGAGGATAATTGGCAACAAGCTCAAGGCTATGCCGTTCAGTGAAGACAGCTTGGATGGCTTTGCTATTGAGCGAGTAAGGGATGACTTTATTGAAGGCAGGTACATCGAAAAGTACATCTACCAGGAAGTCAACTCTGATCCGTTTGGCAAAGAAGAAGTCATTGAAAGGATTGGCTACAGATCTACAGACTTCACCCTATTTGCACAGTTCCCATATATTGAGCTGAGAAATGGGCAGCGAAGCATCAAGGAGTTTGTGAGCAAGCTACTTCAGGCTTGCAACTTCACTTTGGTTGTATCTCCAATCACTGTGAGCCTTCTTGAATGGGTAGCCTCATTCCAGAAAATCACAGGACAGAAGATTGTTGTTGACTCTCTTCAAGTTTCTGGTGTTGCTTTGGAAAAAGGGATCACAGGAAAGATTCTGCTGAAGGGCGACAGGGATGTACGTGAGGCCATTGACAACATAGTTGGTGGTAAGAAGTACACCTTGGAGAAGGTACAGGTCAAGATGACCTCAGGGGGCAAGAGCTTGTCAGTCCACCTTGCGAACAACGGAACAGCCAAGATTCCACCTGACCACACTTCGGACTTGCTCCCCTTGCTTCGTCAGTCCTTCCCCAAGGGCAAGGATTGAGGCATGAGCTACGGTATCAACTGGATTGCAGCCTTCAACCGGTTATGGCTCCTCTTGGATCGAAACAACACCCCGACCTACTACAGCGGGCCGAGCTTCCTCAGGATGGTGCAGCAGGTTGAACCAGGTTCACCCAGCTACGAACAGTTGATCCCCCTTAGGCAGAGCCAGGGCAAGAGCACATCCCGAAAGTCCTTCTACTGGGATGTCATCCAAGGTCTTGAGGAGCAGCAGAAGCTTCAACTGTTCCGCCTCTTCATAGATGAGCTTGAGCCCCATGCAAAGGACGAGATCGAGGCCATCCGTTCCATCGTGTTTGGTGGAGGCAAGGCCGTTCCTACGACCATCGTCCCCCAGGCCCTTTGGAGCTCGGAGAAGCTGAACAACAGCCTCAGGGACATCGACCATGCGATTGATGCCCAGCAGTTCAACAGGGCAACCACACTTGCCTACACGTGTTTGGAGGGGCTCTACAAGGCCTATGTTCGAAAGCATGTCCCTGACAAGGCGAACCTCACTGACCTCATCCAGCTATGCAAGGCAGTGAAGGACGACATCACCGACAAGCTCAAGGTCCAAGCCCCCTTTCCAGAGCAGATCGTCAACTCCATCCCGACGCTGACGAATGCAGTAGCGAACTCCCGAAATGGGTTCAGTGAGTCGCACTTTGCAGAAGACTCCCACCGCTGGCTTGCCATCTTTGCCAGAGACCTGACCAACTCAATTGGTCGGTTACTACTGCACTTCATCTAGAGCATCGGCAGATTCCAGAGTTATGCAGAGGAGTCTCAATAGTCAATTGAGAGGGCATGAGCGAAAGTTCCAGGGCAATGTCTATGTTCGGGCCGGCGTCTGTTGTGGGCAATAGCGGCCCGCTAGTGGGTTCAGGTTTAACGACAGCAGTCAGCCTTGAAGCAGGCCGTAAAGGCGGGCGATGCGTACGGCAGTGCGTCTGTCCGGCGCCCCCAGTTTTGCATTTACGCGCTGAAACCGGCTGTCGATGGTTTTGGCCTCAAGATTCATGGCCGCACCGATCACTTTGCTGCTCTGTCCGGCAGCCTCGCAGCGCAGAAGATGCAGGTCGGCTTCTGTGAGGCTCGTGCCCCGGAGCAGTTCCTCTCGCATGGATATTGCAATCGAGTGATGCAACTCCATGGCGAGCGCGCGCGCCAGTACCCTGACCCTGGGGTAGCTTTCGCCCTCGAATCTCTCGGGGTCAGCTGATCCCAGGCACAGGACCCCGACCCTTGAGAGTCCAACTGAGCTGGGGGCAGGTGCGATCAAAGCAGATGCGAAGCCATGCTCTGCAGCTGCGCGGATGAAGGCGTTTTCTTCGGGGGATGAGCAGGTGAGGAAGCTGGCACGGGTGGGTTCCGCGTCGCACGATGCATAGCGCAACCATGGATCATGTTCGAACCAACGTTGAGCAGCGTACTCCGCGGGCCATGCTGGATCACATGCCCAAAACGATCGAAATGAGGTTCGAGTTGCATCGTCTCGAAGGCAACTCAGGAAGTAGCCTGCATCAGCTCCCAGACCCACAACGGCCTCGCGAAACAGTGAGATCACTTCGCCCTGGGACCTCGCATCTGTGATCAATGGGAGGATCTGAAAAACGCGCGCGTTGTCCTCTACCGCAGGTCTGCCTGACGCAGGCTCGATGCGGTCAGGGGTGGATTGCAAATGCAGCATGACCCTGTCGTCCCAGTTTGCTGAACAGCAGGCCATCATCAAATCGCAACGGCTCGACTGCACACCAGCGGTCGAAGCTCTTCACGTCATGAAAGACCATCGTCTGCACCAGCCGCATGCCCGAAGCTTGGCGTTGGGTGCGCTCCATCACCAGACCGTAGCGGGTGGCGCGCAGGAGGAAGGTCACGGTGCCATCGAGGTTTGCCAGCAAGGTATCGCCCGCAGCGATGCGGACTGCATGGCGATTTGATGTCGATGCTGCAGCATTGGCGCGCTTTGCGATCAGCGCCAAACGTTTGGAGCCCAGTGGGCGGGCGGGCGCGTCGATCGGGTCGATACGGCGTTTGACCGAAGGGCGTGTCACCACCGCAGATGCTGACGACGTCACCTCGGGGAGTTGAAGGTTGTTCATACCCACTCCTGCAGGTCTGGTTGACCGACAGGCCACGCAGTGCTGACACCGCGTAACCCACACACCAAGTCTCAAGAGACTGGATGAAGGTAAGGGTAGACAGGGGGGCTGCGCGATGTCAAAGGAAATCCGGGCAGGGCGACCAAATCTGCAGCAGGTTCAGTCGCGCTAAACGACGAAGACCCTGCGTACGCAGCGCGTCAAATCGCTGCCGGTGCGCTGCTGTGGCTCAATGCGTTGAGCAAAGAGAACGCGTCATCGGCTCGCTCAACCGGGATGAACAGGTGATCGTGGTGGAAGGCAGCGACCGCATTGCAAGGGATGCCCGCTTTGGCCAGGGCGGTGGCGATCATGGCAAGAAAGCCGATGGCCTCAAGCGAGGAATGCACAGTGAGCGTGATGAGTTTGGCCTCAAAGATGAAGGGCACCTTGGCCTGAATGGCTTGAGAGCGCTCCACGATGGCCGTCAATCCTTCGGTCTCTCTGAACGTGCAGATGGGAGAGAGGTCAACAGGGAGGCGATGGTCTTGAAAGGTGCAGTAGACGTAGGTCTCTGGCCGAAGGTCAGGGGCCATCATTTGCTGCAGCCGAACTTGGTCTTTTTCTCCGCTCATCCGATGCTCTCCTGCACAGGGAAATGGTGTTGTTCTTGAGCGTTGATTATGGGTGGCGGGTGTCCACACGGCGCGTGCACAAGTGCGCAGGAGCGCCGCAGAAAGGACAGGTTTAGCTGAATTGACACGAGGCCAAAGTTCCTAAACCACCGCGCGCTGCTGGCATCTCCTGCTACCGTTTGGCGCGGCCTGGGCCTTGTGCTCCGACAAACGCTACCGTGCGCTGCGAGGCCGTCCGCAGCCGCACGCCGTGAAGAAGGAGTGTCCATCATGACAACGACTTCGCATGTCCTTTCGGACATGGCCGCGCTCCGATCAGAGCTGCGCCAACAGGGTGACCCGCACTGCGAGCTGTTTCGGCTGGCGCCTTTGCGCGCCGTGCTGGACATAGCCTTTGACTGGCTCATCGTTCTCAGCGCTGTGGCGCTGGTCGTCTGGTGGAGCGAGCTGTTCGCGCCACTGGCTGTTGTGCTGATCGCCAACCGTCAACGCGCGCTCGGCAACATCCTTCATGATGCGGGGCATCGGAATCTGTGGCGGGACCGACGGCGAAACGACCTGGTGGCCCGCCTTTTCATCGCGCCCTTGTTGTTCGCGAGCCTGACCCGCTACCGCGAAACGCACTTCAAACACCACATGGAACTTGGGACCGATGGGGGTGACCCCGATTTCCTGTTTTTCGCTCGAAGTGGGCCAACGACATGGTTCTCGAACTACCTGGACCAGGTCTTTTCTATGAGCGCTTGGCTGTCGTCGATGGGTGGGCACCTGTTTTCGCGACAGGTTCGCGCGACCGGTCAGCTCTATATCCTTGGCTGGTGGGTCGGGGTGGTGGCGTTGATGTGGGTTGTGGCCGGCCCCGACTTCACGATCACCTTCCTGGTGCTGTGGCTGCTGGCCAGGGCGACGGCATTCCATCTGATCACCACCTTCCGCGAGATGTGTGATCACTTCGGTCTTCAGCCGGGTGGCGTGTTCACCTTTACGCGAGACATGGCTTGCCACGGTATCTGGCGCTGGCTCATCCACCCGCGCAACAACGGGTACCACCTCACCCATCACCTATTGCCAGCGGTGCCCTACTACCGACTGCCCGAGGCGCACCGGTTGCTGAAAGGGCAAGACGTCTTTCGGGATCGCGGCAAGGTCTGCCCCGCCTACTTCACCGGCACCGATCCAGTGACTGGCGCTTGGCGGGTGCAAGGGCAGGTTCCATGAACAGGGCGCTGGGGAGCTTGCAGGTTGCGGCACTTCTGGTATCGGCCAGCTATGGGATTGGTTTCCTTTTCGGGTCGGGCGAACTGGCACTTTTCCACGGCATGGCAGGCAGCATCTATGGGGTGGTCACCGGCTTTGGCATGCTGGTGTTGGCCGTGTTCGCACGACAGCTATGGGCGACGGGGCTTCCGGTCTGGGATCTGTTTGGCCGTGCCTATGGCAAGCAGCTTCAAGGCGTTGTGGCCTTGTTGTCATTGATCTGGATGTCGGGCGTGCTGGCTGCCCAGATTCAAGGTGGCGTTGCGGTGCTGGAGTTGCTGGGCCTTGAACGAGCAATAGGCTACCTGGCGATCTTGTTGCTGATCTTCGGCGCATCGCGATTGGATCTGCGGTTCGCATCAGCTCTGTTCGCCATGTGCCTTCTTGCGAGCGCCGCTGTTCTGGTCTACGCGCTGGTCGTGGCCAACGGTATGGGCGTCTACCTGCAGGCAATTCCCGCTTTTGCCGTAGATTTGTCCACGTTCAGTCCATCCCGCGTGGTGGCCATTTCTTTGGCCGTCGGCTTGTTGGTGTGTACCGGTGCCGACTACCAGCAATTCGTATTGGCTGCGCGCTCACCCTTGGCTGCAGTGGGCGGTTGCCTTCTTGCAGGTCTGCTGATCTTTGTGATCGCCTTTTTGCCGTCGGCCGTGGTGGTCGCCATGCAGGGTGGTGGCATGTTGGGCAACTTGGCGGATGCCAGACAAGTGGTTCCCTGGGTGCTGGGGCAGGTCGCTGGATCGGTGGGGCAGGGAGCTGACAAGTTGATGCTCATCGCCTTGTCGGTGGCAGCGTTGGGTGCAGGCGCTGCGATCTTGCGCGCCATGACGGAAGCGCTGGCGTGCGCCGCCTCTGGCAGTCGTTCTGCGGGTCACCCGCTGTTTGCGCTCATTGCATTGGGTTTGAGCGCGTTGCTGGCATCACGTGACCAGGGCATTGTGGACACCATGGTGTCGGTCAACGTGGTTTACATCGCCAGCATCGGTGTTTGCTTTGCCACCATGGTTACCGGTATCGTCGTACCGCCGCAGCAAGCAAGGTGGATTGTGGCGATTGGCTTCGCTGCTTCAGTCGCTGTGCAGCTGGCAGGCTGGCTGGGACAGTACGGCGAAGACGCCGACGTGGTGTCACTGCTGCTCGGATGTTTCTTGTCCGCTGACACCGCCTTGTGGCTCCGCTTTGCGGCCGGTGGGTGGGCTCGGCGATGGTCCAGTCTGCGCCGTTGATGGCTCGAACCCGACCGAAGGCTCCAGGCTATTTCTGGCCACCTTGACGATCAGGGCAGTGATGTCACTGGCCATTGGTGGCTCAAGGTCCCAGTGGTGCCAGAACAGGTCCACCATCTCTCGCTCATTGGGGCAGACGTCCACGAGCTGTCCCGCTTCCACCAAGGGTGCCGCCTGCCAGCTGGGAATTAGGCCATAGCCAGCGCCCATGGCAACCCCTTCGAGCAACGCGACGGGCGAGGGCAGGTAGTGTCTGGCGTACCGCTCAACGGCAAACCCGAAATGCCTTTTTAGGAAGTCGTCGTGCAGCGAGTCCTTGCGGTTGAACAAAACCGCCGGTGTTGAGAGCACAGCGGGCACCGTGAGCCCGTTTGGAAAGTGCGTGGAGGCGAAGGCTGGCGTCGCATAGCAGCGGTATTCCATGGCGCCCAGGCATTCGGCCAAGAAGCCATCGGCCGGTTTGGCCGATGTCGATATGCACCCGATCACATCCCCACGAGCCAGCAGGGCCGAGGTGTGATCTTGATCGTCTGCGATCACCTCCAGGGCCACCAGCTGACCCAACAGCAACTCCCTGAGCACTTCAGGAAACCAGGTGGCCAGGGAATCGGCATTCACCGCAATGGCCAGGGACACGGGGGCGTGTGGTTTGGCGGTTGGCGCAAGTTCTTGGAGTGCCGATCCTTCAAGGATGCGCAGCGCCTTCACATGGCGCAGCAGCACTTCACCGGCATGCGTGGCCGCCACCGGCCGTTCGCGCTTGACCAGCACCGTGGACAAGGATTCTTCCAGCGCCTTGATGCGCTGGGAGACAGCGCCCCGCGTGATGCTGAGCACGCTCGCCGCGCGGTCAAAGCTTTGCTGCTCGACCACAGTGGCAAACGTTTCCAACTGATCACGATCCAGCATATGAAGCGGCTCCGGAAGTGCCAGCAACGGCAGTTCGCTGACTGCATCCATTTAGCTGGGAGCTGCGAAATCCTGTCTAGATGGCGCGGGTATCGCGCGCGTATCAATGGTTTCCAGTCGTTTCCGTCCGTCGGAGCTTCTTGGAACGAATTGATGGCACTCGGCGTTTCACGAACCGAGACTCATGGAGTTGCGTTCCCGATTTTTGGATGGTCCTTCCGATAGTCTCCACATGATGCCGCCCCAAAAAATTCGCCGCTCGCCGACTTGCGAACCATAGCGCTGCTGGCGCATTCGCCAAGGCCTTTCGCGGCATAAACAGCCGCCTTCCCACCGCCGTTTCACTCTGGTGGGCCCCTTCCATTTATTCCACGGTGCCCAGGCGCTCGCGCCTAGACGCAGCGCTTTGGGTGTCGCACGGCGACCGACGAATGCGGGGCAGGGTGCAAACCTGAGCAGGCTCGATGACCGGGGGACGGATTCCCAATCCAGCTCCCTCGGAAATTGGGGCAGTGTTCCTTGGGGATCAGACGACACGATTTGGTGGATCACTGGGCGGGCCATGGACCCACGAGCGATGAAACATCTTTTACGGTTGTTTGCCGTGTGGATTCAATCATCGGGTGCGATCTGTCAATCTTTGAACGTTTGTCGATTGCCGTTCGATTCTGGGCAGTGCCGGGGCCGAATGGGTGAGAAGAACAGCGGATCGGATCTGTGAAGCATGAAGTGACTGGAGGTTGGTATGTGGCTGCTCGTTGCGCGTGAACCCCGGGCCAATGCACCGCAGTGGACTGGTCGACGATGGTTGGCGGTCTTCGATGCGGTGGCTTGGCCGCTGTTCTGGTTATTCCTTCTGGGCCAGATCGATGCGCCCGTCGGAATCGTCGGCCCCATAGTCGTTGCGATTGCGCTTCTGGTTTCAGCAGCGCGAATCCATCGCGCGGTGTGGGTCAATCATCGCTACTGGTTCACCACCTGGCGATGGGGGCGGATTGCCGTCTCGCTGTTCGTGATCGGGGTGGTGCTGAAGCTCGCGACGGGACAGGGAGCTTGACACTGATCGAAGCAGGTCGACTGTGTCTCTGATGTACCCCTGGAGCACAGAACTCAGTTGTCGGCATGAACCTGCACCACATACCGCACACCGGCCGGCGGCTTAAGGCTGTTCTCGGACATCCGTCGCGGAGGTTTCGAACTGTCGCGACGGCGATCACCGGTCATTGCGCCAGAACGCACTCGAACGGCGGATGAGCTTTCCAAACCTGTCATTGAAGTTGCCCCCGCTAGGTCAAGCGCTGGCACCAACGCTCAACGAACCTGCTCCAATTCGCGCTCTTGGCAGGTTAAAGTGCCTTGATCAGCTCCGGCACAGCGGTGAACAGATCGGCCTCCAGCCCATAGTCGGCCACCGAGAAGATCGGGGCCTCCGGGTCCTTGTTGATCGCAACGATCACCTTGCTGTCCTTCATGCCGGCCAGGTGCTGGATCGCCCCCGAGATGCCGCAGGCCACGTACAGCTGCGGCGCCACGATCTTGCCGGTCTGGCCCACCTGCCAGTCGTTGGGCGCGTAGCCCGCGTCCACCGCGGCGCGGCTGGCACCAAGTGCGGCACCGAGCTTGTCGGCCAGCGGCGTCATGACTTCGTTGAACTTCTCGGCACTGCCCAGCGCCCGGCCACCGCTGACGATGATCTTGGCGGCAGTCAGTTCGGGGCGGTCGCTCTTGGCGATTTCGCTGCCCATGAAGGTGCTCTTGCCGCTGTCAGCCAGGGCTGCCTGGGTTTCCACGGCGGCGCTGCCACCGGTGGCGGCAGCCGGATCGAATCCGGTGGTACGCACGGTGATGACCTTGGTGGCGTCACCGCTCTGCACGGTGGCGATGGCGTTGCCGGCGTAGATCGGGCGTTCAAACGTGTCGGCAGTGATCACCTGGGTGATGTCGCTGATCTGGCCCACGTCGAGCTTGGCGGCCACCCGCGGGACGATGTTTTTGCCGCTGGCCGTGGCCGGGAACAGGATGTGGCTGTAGTTGGATGCGATGGCCAGCACCTGCGCGGCCATGTTTTCGGACAGGCCGTGCGCCAGGTATTCGGCGTCGGCGTGGATGACTTTGGCGACGCCGGCGATCTGGGCCGCGGCTGCGGCTGCGGGGCCGGCGTTGTGGCCGGCGATGAGCACGTGCACGTCACCCCCGCACTGGGCGGCGGCGGCGACGGTGTTGAGCGTGGCGCCCTTGATGCTGGCGTTGTCGTGTTCGGCAATGACGAGTGCGGTCATGTTGTTGTTCCTCAGATCACTTTGGCTTCGTTCTTCAGCTTGTCGACCAGGGTCGCTACGTCCGGCACCTTGATGCCCGCACCGCGCTTGGGCGGCTCGCTGACCTTCAGGGTCTTGAGGCGCGGGCTCACGTCCACACCGAGGTCTTCGGGCTTGACGATGTCCATCTGCTTCTTCTTGGCCTTCATGATGTTGGGCAGCGTCACATAGCGCGGCTCGTTCAGGCGCAGGTCGGTGGTGACGATGGCCGGCAGCGTGAGGCTCAGCGTTTCCAGGCCGCCGTCGACTTCGCGGGTCACGTTGACCTTGCCGTCCACCACTTCGACCTTGGATGCAAAGGTGCCCTGCGGCAGGTCGGCCAGGGCCGCCAGCATCTGGCCGGTCTGGTTGCAGTCGTCGTCAATGGCCTGTTTGCCCAGGATCACGAGGCCGGGCTGTTCCTTGTCCATCAGGGCCTTGAGCAGCTTGGCCACAGCCAAGGGTTGCAGCTCTTCAGACGTTTCCACCAAGATGGCGCGGTCGGCGCCGATGGCCATGGCGGTGCGCAGGGTTTCCTGGCACTGCGTGACGCCGCAGGAGACGGCGATGACTTCGGTGACGACACCCTTTTCTTTCAGGCGCACGGCTTCTTCGACCGCGATCTCGTCAAACGGGTTCATGCTCATCTTGACGTTGGCCAGGTCCATGCCGGACTGGTCGGCCTTGACGCGCACCTTGACGTTGTAGTCCACCACGCGTTTGACGGGGACGATGACTTTCATAGGATTTTCACTTTTGATGTCTTTTAGCTTTACAGAGTAGGCTTGTTTTCGACAGATCCAGAAGACCGAGCTCAGAAGTGCATCACCGCTTCAATTGCACCCAGCACAAACAGGGCGATCCAAACAGTCGTGATGAACATCAGCGCCGCAGGCCTCCAACCCGTTCGGGCCAGTCCAACGAACGACGTCTTCATACCCAGTGCGGTCACACCAACCATCAGACACGCTCGTGAGGTCGCTGCCATGCTCTGCTGCAAGGAGGGAGACATCCAGCCTGCCGAGTGAACGCCAACCAGGATCACAAACAGCACCAGGAAACTGGGTACAGGAAGGCTGAATTTTCCAGTTGCCTTCTTCGTCGCCGCTTGTGACGGGAGGCGGCCAACAACGATCGAGATCACCAAAACGACCAGCACCAATAGGCTGACCCGAAGCAGCTTTACGATGGATGCGGTATCACCTGCTTCTTGGCCAAGCGAGTAGCCTGCCACGACAACCTGCGCCACATCGTGAATGGTGCCCCCCAGAAAAACACCGGCCCACAGCGGCGGCAGCGCCAGCGCACTGGCCACTAGCGGGTAGAGCAGCATGGCCACAGTGGACAGCACGGTGGCCAGCACCACCGCGCTCAAGGTATTGCGCTCGCGGTGTTCGTCTTGCGGCAGCACGGCCGCAATGGCCAGTGCAGCCGCGGCGCCGCAAATGGCCGTGGCGCCACCGGCGAGCAAGCCCATGCTCCACGACAGTCGCAGCCAGCGCGCCACCAGCACACCACACAACACCGTGCTGACCACCGCCAGGACAATGATGAGACCGGTGGCCCAGCCCAGGCTTTCGATCTGGCCGACCGTGATGCGTGCCCCCAACAATCCAATGCCCAGGCGAAGCACCACCCGCATGCACGCGTCCACGCCGGGTGCCGTGCGAGGGTCGTGGCTCTGGTAGTGGAACGCGGCACCCATGAGCAGGCCATACAGCATGGGCGGGCCACCGTGTATGCCCGAGACGAACACGGCTGCCAGGGCGATCACGGCACACAGCGCAACCCCGGGCCACAGCCTGACGAGGTGGTCGGACCGTGCGTGCCAGTAACTTCCCTGACTCAAGCGAAGCATCAGTGCGCGCACGGCGAATGCCTCACTTGTCCACGAAGGCACGTTCGATCACGTACTGCCCGGGCTGGCTCATGTTGCCTTCGCGCAGGCCCAGCTTGTCGAGCAGGTCGCGGGTGTCGCGCAGCATTTCCGGGCTGCCGCACAGCATGAAGCGGTCGTCCGATGTGCTGAGCGGCGGCAGGCCTAGGTCGTGCGGAAGACGCCCGGTTTCCAGCAGTGTGGGGATGCGTCCCTGGTTGCGAAACGCCTCGCGTGTGACCGTGGGGTAGTACAGCAGCTTGGCGCGAGCCTGATCGCCAAACCACTCATTACGGGGCAGCTCGTGGGTGATCAGGTGCTCATAAGCGAGCTCGTTCACCTGCCGGCAGCCGTGCACCAGCACGATCTTGTCAAACAGTTCGTACACGTCGGGATCACGGATCACGCTCATGAACGGTGCCAACCCGGTGCCAGTGGACAGCAGGTACAGGTGACGCCCTGGCGTGAGGTTCTGTGTCAGCAGCGTTCCCGAGGCCTTGCGGCCGACCAGCACCGTGTCGCCCACCTGGATGTGCTGCAGTCGTGAGGTCAGCGGACCATCGGGCACCTTGATGCTCAGAAATTCCAGCGTCTCTTCGTAGTGCGGGCTCACCATGCTGTACGCGCGCAGCAAGGGCCTGCCGTCGACCATGAGGCCGATCATGGCGAACTGGCCGCTCTGGTAGCGAAAGCCCGGGTCGCGGGTGGTGGTGAAGGAAAACAGGCGGTCGGTCCAGTGGTGAACCGTCAGCACCTGGGCTTCAAACAGATTGCTCATGGTCAGGCTTCCGATGCATGGGTGGAAGAAAGTTCGCGCAGGTAGGGCCAGGGGTAGATGCCGCGGTCGTGGCCATCGTCAAAGCAGAGTTGCAGGCCGAACTCGCCTACTGGGTTCAGTTCGGTCATGCGGGTGGTGTCTGGCGACGTGGGGCCAAGGCCGTCGCGCCGCAGCTTCACGCACGCCGCGCAACGGCAGGCCCCGCGCAAGGCGTGTGAGCTTATGGAGGCCTGCAGGCCGTCGCTCCAGCCAATGTCGAGCTGGCCCGACGCCTGGTGGTGAACGATGTCCACCGGGTGCACGTTGTCAGCGCTCATTCGATGGCTCCTTCCACACCCTGCGGCCCCATCTCGACGCTGAGACCAGCCAGGCCACCTTCCTTGAGCTCACCGCCCATGGCGGCCAGGCTCTCTTCGCGAATCAGCCCCTTGATGGTTTGGACCATGGCGGCGAACTCGGGCGTGGCCGTCATCTCCGGAGTGCGCGGCCGGGGCAAGGGCACCACGATCTCGGACTTCACGCGGCCCGGGCGCGCCGTCATCACGTAGATGCGGTCCGACAGGAAGATCGCTTCGTCGATGTCGTGGGTGATGAACAGCACCGAGATGCGCAGGCGCTGCCACATGTTGGTGAGGATTTCCTGCATCACCACCCGGGTCTGCGAATCCAGCGCACCGAAGGGCTCGTCCATCAGAAGAACCTGCGGACTCGTGGACAGGGCCCGCACGATCCCCACGCGCTGCTTCATGCCGCCCGAGAGCTGGTCGGGGTAATGGTTCTCGAAATGCAGCAGGCCCGCCAGCCCGAGCAGGGTGCGCGCACGGGTTTCGCGTGCGGTGCTCGACACGCCCTGGATCTTCATGCCGAACTCGACGTTCTTACGCACCGTCATCCAGGGAAACAGCGAGTACTGCTGAAACACCACGCCGCGGTCGGCGCCAGGCTCCTTGATGCGCACGCCATCCAGCCGGGCTTCGCCCGCACTGGGCTGCACAAAACCCGCCGCAACGTTGAGCAGGCTCGACTTGCCGCACCCCGAAGGGCCGATGAGCGAGACGAATTCGCCGGGTTGCACGTGGATGGAGACCGAATCCACCGCATTGACCGCCGAACCCTTGACCTTGAACTGGACGGACACGTCCTGCATTTCCACCAGGCCACGTACCGCCACTTCGGGTTTGGACATCACCGCGCTCATGAGCGTTCTCCCGGTGAAGCCGACGCCTGCCAGGGCATCGCGAGGCGCGAGGTCAGGCGGATCGCGCTGCTGCACAGCAGCCCCAGGATGCCGATGGTGATCATGCCCAGCGCGATTTCGGGGTAGGAGATGAGCGAATACGCCTCCCAGGTGAAGTAGCCGATACCAAACTGGCCCGAGATCATTTCCGCCGCAATCAAGGACACCCAGGCTACCCCCATGCCAACGGCCAGGCCGGTAAAGATGTGGGGCAAGGCGGCGGGCAGTACCACCTCAAACAGCAACGTGTGTTCGCGTGCCCCGAGCGAGCGGGCGGCGCGCAGCAGCACCGGGTCGATCGCTTCCACCCCATGGATGCTGTTGAGCAAGATGGGGAAGAAGGCGCCGAGAAAGGTGATGAACACGATGCTGACCTCGTTGCTCGGCCACAGCATGATGGACATGGGCACCCAGGCAATGGCGGGGATCGGCCTGAACACTTCCAGCGCGGGCATGCTGATCTGGCGGAACCACCGGTAGCGGCCGATCAACAAGCCCAGGCCGATGCCGAGTACCCCGGCAATGGCAAAGCCATAGAGGATCCGGCGCACGCTGATGCCGATGTTGGTGATGAAGGTGGTCGACTGGTTGACCTCGATCACCTTCTCGAACACATCGCCCGGACTGGGGATGTTGCCAAAGCGCACATAGAAGTCGAGGCGATAGTGCGTGGCCAGGTGCCAGGCCAGCAACACGCTGCCGATGGAAATGACCGCCATGATCCAGCCGGTCAGCCGTGCCCGCACGAAGGCGACCAGGAGAGCCATACCCGTGGTCTCGGCACCCGCGCCGCTTTCGGATGCGGCCTGGTATTTCACGCGGTCTAACGAGGCCACAGTGGTGCTGGCGTCTGGCGCATCCAGCGACTCGGCGGGGCGCGCGAGCGGGTTGGGAGTGTTGGAAAGGTAAGCCATGCGGTCATGGCTCGCGTCAAGCAAGGAGGCGGCGCGCATGGCTTACTTCCCGCTCATGGCCAAGTCGCTAGCGGGTATCGCCAGCGCAAGCGCTTCGACATACGTGGCCAGCTTGCCGCCACTTTGGGCAGCGAAGGCTTCGGCGTCCTTCTTCAGCAGAAAGGGCACCACCGCAGGGGCTTTGGGCTTGCTCAGGTTGACCGAGTAAAAGGCCTTGTCGGCGAACAGCTTGATGCCCAGCGTCTTGTCAAAGAGGTATGCCACCGACACCTTCTTGCCTTCGGCCTGGTACTGCCGAACCCCCGCCAGCAGGCAGGCGGGTGAACTCACGGGCACCAGGCCCGCGCCCTCCAGCCAGATCTCACCCGCATCCTTGGGGTTGCTCACCATGCGGTTGCAGATGGGATCGCGGCCCGTGATGTCGTAGTTGGCCAGCGTCTGCTTTTGCGCGTCGTAGTCTTGACCGCGCTCTTTGAAGGCCTGGCGCACATAGGTCTCGTTGACCCAGGCGTTGATGTCGAACTCCTTCACGCGGCCCAGCTTGGACAGCACGCCGTGCGCGAGCTTGATGGTCTCAAGCCAGCGCGGCTTGATGGTCGGGTCAAGCGTGTGGATGCCGTTCGGGCCGAGGAACATGTAGCCCACTTCCTTCTCGATCTTGGTCCAATCCTCCACCTTCTGCATCGCCATGCTCGGGTTCTTGCGCACCCAGTCGTTGGCCTCCATCAAGGCCTTGATGTAGGCCACCACCGCCTCGGGGTAGGCGTTGGCGAAATCCTTGCGAACCACCACACCGTGGAAGGTGGGCACCTTCGTCTGCGCGCCGTCAAAGATCTTGCGGGCGAAACCGCGGTGGGGCAGCAGGTCAGCGAAGGGCACGAAGTCGCCGTGCGCGTCGATCTTCTTTTCCTGCAGGTTGGTGGTGCCCACCTCAGGGCTCTGGCTCACCAGGTTCCAGTAGTCGTTGGGCCAGCCGCGTTCCTGCATGGCCTGCAGGATCATCCCGTGCGCCGCCGAGCCGAACGGCACGGACACCGTCTTGCCCTTGAGGTCGGCCAGCTCGTAGTAGGGGCTGTCTTTGTGCACCACCACGCCGTTGCCCGAACCGAAGGCGTTGTACGCAATGATGGCGACCAACTGGGTTTCGTTGCCACGGTTTTGCTGACCGGTGGCACCGTTCACCAGCAGCGGGTAGTCGCCCATCATCCCGATCTGCAGCTTGTTGGCCACCATGCCATTGGTCACCGGCGGGCCGGAAGTGAAGTTCTGCCAGTCGAGCTTCCAAGTGATGTTGGCGTACTTGCCGGTCTTGGGCAGGTGCTTTTCCAGCAGCTTGAGTTCCTTGAGCACGATGCCACCGGTAACGGTGTTGGTGGTCGTGTTCTGCGTGCCGATGCCGATCGTCACTTCTTTCTTGGCCTGTGCCTGCGAGACCGAAGGCAACAGGGCCAGGGCCAGCAACATCCCCATCGCGGGGCGCAAGAGGTGGCTGAACCAAGGGGGACGTGGGGCGCGGGTGATAGCAGTCATGAGAACCTCCAGATGGGTTGATTGATTCAAACAAGGGGGGTCGGGGTGGGGCCTTGAGCAGGGGCTCAGGCGGTTTCGCTCAGCAGACTGCGCTTGTCTTTGCGCTCGGCCCATTGCGCCGCTTCGGGCAGGGGCTCTTGTGTGGTGGTGATCACAGGCCACTTGGGTGCGAGCGCGGCATTGAGCGCCACGTACTCCAACTGGTCGGGGCTCAAATCTTTCTCTTCCAGAATCGCCTCCACCGGGCACTCGGGAATGCAGACGCCGCAGTCGATGCACACGTCGGGGTCGATCACGAGGAAGTTTGGCCCCTCGTGAAAGCAGTCCACCGGGCACACCGCCACGCAGTCCGTGTATTTGCAGCCGATGCAGGCTTCCGTGACAACGTGGGTCATGACGCGCCTCCGGGGTTGCCGTTCATCTGTATCGATGTGAGCGCGAGCTTGGCCAACTTGCGCACATCGGGGTCGCTGTCTTTCAAGGCGCGCTCCAGCGGCGCAATGCCGCGTGTGTCACCCAGCTCACCCAGCGCAATCACCGCTTCCTTGCGCAGGTTGCTTATGGCGTGGGTAGTGGCCTCGCCCAGCACCTGGACCGCCGCCGTGGCCTTGAGCTTGCCCAGGCTGCGCGCGGCTTTCACGCGCACCTGCCAGTAGTCGTCGTCCATCGCGCGGATGAGGTCGGGCACGCCGAGCGCGGAGCGCGTTTTGGCGAGCGTGGTGGCGGCCTCTTCTCGCACCTGCCAGGCGCTGTCGATCAAGGCGCGGCTGAGTGCGGGGTAGACGCTCACTGTGACGGACTCGCTGGCATAGCCCAGCGCGCCTACCGCCACGCGCCGCACATCGGGGTCGGTGTCGTGTGCCGCCACCTGGGTGAGCGCCGCAATGGCCTGCGTGCGCTTGAGGTAGCCCAGCACGCCCACCGCTTCGCGGCGCACCGCCGGCGCTGCGTCGCTCAGCGCCTGCATGGCAGGCTCGAAGGCCTCTTCCACCCGCAACGCGCGCACGGCATGCAGGGCTGAAGCCTTGACGCAGGGGTCGGCATCCAGCAGGTACGGCAGGATGGGGCCGGCCGAAGCGGGCTCCTTCAGCTCGGCCAGGGTGTAGGCCACCGCCGCGCGCACATCTGGGTCACTGTCTTTGAGCAGCGGCACCAGGGCCGTCAGCACGTCCATGTCCTCATGGCCTTCGAGCGCTTTGGCGGCTTCCAGCCGCACCAGCGCGCTGCTGTCGCCGAGCGCCGCCGTGAGCAGGGGCGCCACATCGTCTTCTTCGTCGGTGTAGGGCAGATCGATGACGGCGACGCGCCGCACGCCCGGGTCGCTGTCTTGCAGGCGCTGGTGAATGCTTTGGTGAAGGATCTGGCTCATGCTCACCTCACCAGGTAGGGAATGTTGACGTGCACTGCGCCGGTGGGGCAGTCCTTTTCACAGGGCATGCAGTACCAGCATTCGTCGAACTTCATGAACGCCTTGTTCTTCACCAGATCGATGGCGAGCACGTCGAGCGGGCAGACGTCGACGCAGACGGTGCAGCCCTTGTCGGCAATGCACTTGTCGTCGTCAACGACGACCGGTGCCTGGGTTCGGGTGGTGGTGATGGTCATGGGGATGGCCTTTCGTTGGGTGATGCGATTCAGGCGGCTTTGGCGGTGGCCGGGCTGGCCACACGAAGGCGCTGGTAGGCCACCTTCTCCTGGTCATTGAGCTCGACCACATAGGGCTCCACCTCGCGCTTACGGAACTTGGCGTTGCCGTTGCTGTCGCTGGTGACGTTGGTGTGGCAGAACCAGTTTTCGTCGTCCTTTTCCGGATGATCCACACACAAGTGGTACAGCCCCCAGCGACTTTCGGTACGGAACAGCGAGGCGCGTGCGGCCAGCTCGGCGCAGTCGCGGATGGTGTGGGCTTCCATGGCTCGCATGAGCTCGTGCGGGTCCTCGGCCACCATGTGGTCCAGGTCTTCGCGGATCTCGTCGAAGCGCTGCAGGCCGATCTCCATCTTGCGGGTGACCTTGGGCGGCTGCAGGTAGTCGTTGACCACGCGGCGGGTCTTGTATTCGACCTGGAACGGTGTGGGCCCTTCGCTGCGCGACAGGGGTGCCGCGACGCGCTCGCGCTCGATCTGCACGCGGTCTTGATCAACGCGCGGATCGCTGGCACCGGCCACGTAGTCGGCCGCGTTTTCGCCGCAGAACTTGCCGTAGACGAAAGCACCCAGCATGTAGTTGTGCGGAATGCTGGCGCAGTCGCCAGCCGCGTACAGGCCGGGGATGGAGCACTCGCCGCGCTCGTTGGTCCAGATGCCGGAAGCGCTGTGCCCGCTGCAGAAGCCGATCTCGGAGATGTGCATCTCGATCATGGCCTTGCGGTAGTCGGTCCCGCGCCCCTCGTGGAAGCGGCCACGGCTGGGACGCTCGTTGGTGTGCAGGATGTGCTCGATCTCGCTGATGGTCTCTTCGGCCAGGTGGTCGAGCTTCAAGAACACCGGGCCCTTGCCGCCTTCGAGTTCGTTGAAGAACTCCATCATCATCTGGCCACTCCAGTAGTCGCATTCGATGAAGCGCTCCCCCGCGTTGTTCGAGGTGTAGCCTCCGAACGGGCCGGTCACATAGGCACAGGCCGGGCCGTTGTAGTCCTTGATCAGCGGGTTGATCTGGAAGCACTCAAGGTTGGTGAGTTCGGCGCCGGCGTGGTAGGCCATCACATGGCCTTCGCCGGTGTTGGTCGGGTTCTCGTACGTGCCAAACATGTAGCCGGAAGCCGGCAGCCCCAGGCGACCCGCAGCTCCCGTGCAGATCACCACAGCCTTGGCCTTGATGACGTAGAAGTCGGCGGTGCGGCAGTCAAATCCCATCACTCCCGTGATCTCGCCATCGGCACCGGTGAGCAGACGGGTGGCCACCACGCGGTTGGTGATTTCCACGCGCGCCTTCTTCAGCTGGCGGTACAGCACGCGCTTCATGTGGTGGCCTTCCGGCATGGGCAACACGTAGCTGCCGATGTGGTGCACCTTGCGCACGGCGTAGTCGCCGGTCTCGTCCTTCTCGAACTTGATGCCCCACTTGTCCAACTCTTCGATCATGGCGAAGCTGTTGGAGGCGTAGGCGTACACGCCCTTCTGGTCCACGATGCCGTCGTTGGCTACCGTGATCTCCTTGGTGTACTGCTCGGGCGTGGCGTGACCAGGGATCACCGCGTTGTTCAAGCCGTCCATGCCCATGGAGATGGCGCCGCTGCGTTTGACGTTGGCCTTGTCCAATAACAAGACACGCAGCTTAGGATTTTTTTCCTTGGCTTTCACCGCGGCCATCGGGCCACCGGTGCCGCCACCGATCACCACAATGTCGTACTCAAGTTCGATGGTTTTCATGTTGACCTTTCGGGGTTGTTAAAGTTAAGAAGGCGGTTCAGATGGGCGCGCGATCGACGCGCACCTTGTACTGAAACGCGTCGCCGCGGTAATAGAGGTGCTCGTAGTCGATGGGGGTGCCGTCACTGGTGTGGGTAGTTCGCTCGATGACCAGCACTGGCGAGCCCTCTTCCACTTGCAGTTGTCCGGCAAGGCGCTCGTCGGCCAGCGTGGAGCCGATCTGCAGATCGGCATGGCCCAGCGACATGCCGTAGTCGTTTTCCAGAATGACGAAGACGTCGCGACTCGCGAGGTCTTCCTTGGCAAGCCGCGCGCCGATGGCCACCGGCAGGTAGGTGATGTCCAGCGAGATCGGCTCGCGGTTGAGAAAGCGCAGGCGCTGCAGCTCGGTGACCTTTGCCCGCTTGGTCAGTTGAAGGCGTTCCTGCACCTGGGCCGATGGCACAACCGTGCGCATAGACACCACGCGTGCAAACGTCTCGTAGCCCATCTGCCGCATGGCCTCGCCAAACCCCTGCAACTTGCCCAGGTCTTGAAACGCTTTGGGCTTTGCCACGAAGGTGCCCTTGCCGTGGATGCGGAACACCAGACCTTCGTTCTGAAGGTCGTTCAATGCCTGACGCACCGTGATGCGGCTGACGCTGAAGGCCGTCATCATTTCGCTCTCGGAAGGCATCTGCTCGTGGGGCTTGTAGGTGCCATCCAGCACGCGAGCGCGCAAGATCTCCTTGATCTGCTCGTACAGTGGCGTGGGCGACAACGGTTGAATTTCGTCCACTGGACGGGACAAAGGCAGATTCGTGACGACAGCGCGTAAACCGTTGGAGGCCATGTTTTTGCTCACTTCCTGATAACTCGTTATGACGTGTCATGATGAGCAAGTGGCATGCCAACCCGATAGAGGTCTTTTTGAGGCCAATTGGCGTGATGTCAAGGTAAAAGCATCGTCAAAAGGCGCCAACGCATCACTGCTGGTGCATGGCTGGCCCAAGCCCGGTGCATTCGCATCGGAAATGCACAGGAATCGCGCACCGCGGCCCATAGGACGGCGCCCAGGGACACAGTTGCTGGACACCGATCGGTCCGGCCCGCATGTATCCCCCAACGCGTCAGCATCGGTAGTCGATGGCACGCGCAGCACGCCTCAAAGCTGGCTGAACCTCTTCATAGCGCCCAAGTGCTGCGGCATCCAGGGAGTCCACGAAAGAGAAGAGCCTCTCAGCGTTGCCTTCCTTGATACCCGGAGTCGCCGCGCCCAGAGCTTCAGCAAGGTCGATCTGCCCAAGAAGTCAGTAAAGCGGGACAAACACGGCGCGCGCGCCCTTGTCTCGAAGGCGTTTGTTGCAAGCCGTCAGTGCAGATGCTCTTCCGAGAGGTTGGCGTGGGCCGTGATGTGGAGTCCCCTTCCAAGTCTCAAAGGAGGCAGATCCAACTACTGTGACAGCTAGTTGGATTCAAAAGTTTTCAAAATAGCACTCCATTGTGGCGAGCTATCGCCGATAGCTTTAAGAAGCCACCTTTCTTCATTCCATACATTCCACCGGTGCGACATGAACATCGACAGACTTCTGAAGCTTCCCAACACCTTGCCTTCTGCGCCGAAGGTCGTGCGCAAGTTGATGGAGACGTTCAATCAGGAAGACGTGGACACGTTGTATGTGGCGTCTTTGATTGAAGAAGATCCGGTGCTGACTGCCAAGTTGCTGAAGACCGCCAATTCCGCCTTCTTTGGGCTGAGTCGCTCCGTCACCAACGCCAGGGATGCCCTCAATGTGATGGGCTTGATCAAAGTTCGCGCACTGGTCATTGCCGCATCGCTGGGTGAGGGTTTTCGTTGTGTGGGCGGAGTCAACCACACACAGTTCTGGCGCTACAGCATCGCTTCGGCCAACCTGTCCCGCTGCATCGCCCTGCCGATCAAGATCGACGAGAGCACGGCTTTCACCGCTGGTCTTGTGCACAGCATTGGCGAGCTGATGATGCACGCGGCCATGCCCGAAGCCATGATGGATCTGAACCAGCGCGTGCCCGTGTTGGATATCAAGAGGGCCCATGCCGAACAGGACTTGTTTGGCTACAGCTACGGTGAAGTGGGTGCTGCGCTTGCCCAAGAATGGCGTTTCCCACAGAAGATGATCGATGCCATTCGTCATCAGGCTGCACCGTTTGAAGACGATGTGTACGAACCGATCGCGGGTGTGGTCCACATCGCTTCCTGGCGTGCCCGCGGACAAGAGATGTCATTGAGCGGCGAAGAGTTGATCAGCAGCTATCCCGACCCGATAGGGATGGTCCTTGGGGTCTCCTCGTTTTCAGTGCAATAAGTGACGGTACGAAAAGCTAGCACTGGCGCGGAGGTGGTGTTGGTAGATCGTTGATTTCATTGACTTTCCTGTTCACTTTCAAATCTGCGATTCGTGGCGT
>Ga0208272_100097_pt1 | contig 66439 bp, 59 predicted proteins | sample LakWasM129_HOW14_2_FD_183939 | JGI IMG/M metagenome (GOLD analysis project Ga0208272, IMG submission 183939) | Freshwater sediment methanotrophic microbial communities from Lake Washington under simulated oxygen tension - Sediment Metagenome... | ecosystem: Environmental > Aquatic > Freshwater >... | reverse complement strand
GCGTGCATGTGCTCGGCCACGGTGCGGATCGGTGTGTCCATGGGCAGGCACACCGGCGCACGTTGCACCAGGGCACGGACCGGCATGGCCAGCCGGTTGAGGCGCGCGCCGTCCTCGCCGGGCGCCCCCTGCTGCTGTGCAAGGTCGGCCGCGGTGGGCAGCGAGGGGAAGTAATACTCCAGCGCGCCATGTGCCTGGCACAACTGCAACAGCACCTGCGGCGCCAGCCAGGCCACTGTGCCATCGGTCGCGGCCGTCGCCTGCCAGGTGGCCAGGTGGCGTGCGGGCGTGGCGCCAAAACCGAACAGCTCGCCGCGCTGCAGGCGCACGCCGTGGTCCAGGTCGGGATCGTGCAGGTCGATGGCGCCCGCGAGCACCATGCCCAGCCGGGTATGCAAGCCGCCCTGGGGCAGCAGCATGGCGCCCTCGGTGCTTGTCTGCTGCTCCCACTGCGTGGCGAGCACTGCCTGCTCGCCAGCGGTGAGCGTGCCCCACACACGGTGGTCGGCCAGCAGAGCGGCCAGGTCGTCGGGAGAGGGCGGAGCAGTAGGCATGGCGCGGACCCGGTGGGCGAAAGGGCCATTGTTGCAGGTCCTACCATCGCACTTTTGCGTGCACGCGCGAACGCATGAAAGCCTCTCCCCAAACCGTTCTGTGGCTGCAGCCGGGCGCACCGCCCAAGCCGGCGCTCGGTGCGCCCTGCAATGGCTGTGGCTTGTGCTGCCTGAGGGCGCCCTGCCCACTGGGCATGCTGGTCTCGCGCCGGCGCACCGGGGCCTGTGCGGCGCTGCGCTGGGACGGCGCTGAGCAGCGCTATCTCTGTGGGCTGATCAGCCACCCAGCCGAATTGACGGGCTGGCACCGCCCCTGGTTGTTGGCCATGGTCCAGCGGGTGGCGCGGCGGTACATCGCCGCTGGCGATGGCTGTGATGCAGACATCGACGTGATTCACACAGCCAAAGAGCTATCAGAAAAATAGCTAGCAGCGCTTTATCTATAAGCGCTGGAGCCTGATTTTGTCGATATTTTTTTCAAGAATACGCGTGCAGTTCATGCGGGAATTGCGCCCGGCAAAAAAATCATTCGCCATGAATCTTAGAATTCCGCCCGAATCCGCCTAACCAGGCGGTAAATTTTTGCATTGCGGCAAATCAAACAACTAGCCAGCCGCCGTCGGTGCTGGCGCCATTCCACAAGGACTCCCCCATGGACAGTGCGCTCATGAGCCTGTTAGGCGCCTTTCTGCTTTCGCTGATCGGCTTGTTTGCCTTTATTTGGTCCATGCGCAGAGGGCTGCTGGTAGAGAACCCGCGCGCTGCCTCGGTCATCTTCGCGCCGGGTGAAATCGGCCGTGCGGACGACCCGGCACTGGCCGGAGACGCTCAGCAGCCGCTGCGCCAGGCGGCCGCCGAGGCCGGCGAGGCGGGCCACCCACCCGACCCGGACGAGCTGGAGCACCGCGTCGCGGCCGACCGCTCGAGCGCATTTCCCGTCTTCATGTTCATTGCCTTTGCCTGCATGTGGCTGCTGCTGGGTTCGGTGGCAGGGCTGACCTCCTCGCTCAAGCTGCACATGCCGGACCTGCTGGTGAACGAAGCCTGGATGACCTTCGGGCGCATGCGCACCATCCACCTCACGGCGGTGCTCTACGGCTGGATCACCAATGCTGCGCTGGGCACCATCATCTGGCTGCTGCCGCGTCTGCTGCGCACGCCGCTGATGGGCGGGGTCTGGGTGCTGCTGGGCGGCGCGCTGATCAACACCGGCATCGCCAGCGCCATTGGCGCCATCGGCTCGGGCTGGACAGACGGCATGGAGTACCTGGAGATTCCCTGGCAGATTGGCCTGTTCATCGTCGCCGGCTTCATCTGCATCATCGGTCCGGTCCTCTACACGCTGGTGAACCGCAAGGTCGAGTCGCTCTACGTCACCGTCTGGTACCACGTGGCGGCGCTGCTCTGGATTTCGCTGCTCTTCATCGTCGCCAAGCTGCCGGGTGTGCATACCGGCGTGCAGCAGGCCACCACCAACTGGTGGTACGGCCACAACGTGCTGGGGCTGTGGTTCACGCCGGTGAGCGTCGGGGCCATCTACTACTTCCTGCCCAAGATCATCGGGCGGCCGGTGCGCTCGTACAACCTGTCCATCCTCGGGTTCTGGACCTTGGCGTTCTTCTATGGCCAGGTGGGCGGCCACCACCTGATCGGTGGGCCGGTGCCCGGCTGGCTGACCACGCTGTCCATCGTGCAGAGCATGATGATGATCATCCCGGTGCTGGCCTTCACCATCAACATGGCCGGCACCATGTGGGGGCGCATGCACCTGGCGCGCTATTCGCCCACGCTGCGCTTCATGATGTTTGGCGGCTTCATGTACATGCTGTCGTCGCTGCAGGGTTCGTTCGAGGCGCTGCGCAGCATCAACCAGGTGACGCACTTCACGCACTTCACGGTGGCGCATGCCCACCTGGGGGCCTACGCCTTCGTCACCATGGTGCTGTTCGGCGCCATCTATTTCATGATGCCGCGCGTGCTCAACTGGGAGTGGCCGTATCCGCGCCTTATCACCCTGCAGTTCTGGCTGGCGGCGGTGGGTATCAGCATTTATTTCGTCGGCCTGTCCATCGGTGGCTGGCTGCAGGGCATGGACATGCTGGATGCTTCGAAACCCTTCATGGATTCGGTGGCGGTCACGATTCCCTATCTGCAGTGGCGTAGCGTGGGCGGTTCGCTGATGGTGGCGAGCCATGTCATCTTCGTCGGCCACTTCCTTGCCATGGCGCTGCGCTTTGGTCCGCAGCGTGCCGGCGCCGCCCTGTTCTGGCCCGGTAAAGCTCAAGAGGTCCTTTATGGAGAATGAAGTCAAGCTCGCAGCGGGCGCCATGGTGGCGCTGGCCGTGGCCACTACGGCGCTGGTCGTGCTGCCCTACATCCAGGTGCGCGACGTCCAGGCACCCGAGGGCCTCAAGCCGTACACCAGTGCTGAGCTGCGTGGGCGCGAGGTGTACATCTCCAACGGCTGTGTGTACTGCCATTCGCAGCAACCGCGTGACCGCAGCTTCGGCCCCGACACTGAGCGTGGCTGGGGCCGTGCCTCGGTGCCCGCCGACTATGTGTACGACAAGCCGCACCTGCTGGGCAGCATGCGCACGGGACCTGACCTGTTCAACATTGGCGCGCGCCAGCCCAGCCAGGACTGGCATCTGGGCCACATCTACCAGCCGCGCGCCTACGTGCCAGGCTCCATCATGCCGTCGTACCCGTTTTTGTTCGACGTCAAGCCCAAGGCGGAAGAGGGGGATGTGGTGCTCAAGCTGCCGCCTGGCACGGTGCCTGAAGGCCGCGTCGTGGTGGCACGCCCAGAGGCGCTGGACCTGGTGCGCTACCTCCAGGGGCTGAACCATACCTACCCCGTGCTGCCCCCGCAGCCGCGCGGTGCCGCGGCACCGGCAACTGCCGCCACGCCGGCACCGGCACCCGCTGCGGTGGCAAGCGCCGCGGCGTCCTGAACCTGGGAGCATCGCCATGGAACCGATACCTCAAAAATCTGACACGCATCTCGCCCAGGAGCGCGAAAACGCCGAACCCGAAGAGCGCATGCGCCCGATTCCGCTGACGGTGGTCGCCGTGGTGATCGCGATGGTGCTGTTCGGCGTCGTCTACCTGCTGACGGCCGATCCGGTCGGCGACACGAACCTGGGGGATCACCGCACGGTTGCCGACCTCTCGGGGCCGGCGCCGGCAGCCCCGGGCGCGGCCGTGGACGGCAAGGCGCTGTTTGCCGCGAACTGCGCGGCCTGCCACCAGGCCACGGGCAAAGGCTTGCCGGGCGTGTTTCCGCCGCTCGACGGCTCGGAATGGGTCAAGGGCGAACCGCGCGTGCTGGCCAATATCCTGCTGCACGGCATTGATGGCGAGATCGAGGTGGCTGGTGCCACCTACAAGGGCTCCATGCCCTCGTTCCAACATCTCGGCGATGCCGATCTGGCGGGCGTGATCAGCTACGTTCGGGGCGCCTGGTCGAACAAGGCCGAGCCGATCAAGCCCGAGGTGTTCGAGCACGAACGCAAGACCAGTACCCGCACCAAGCCGTTCGAGGGGGGCGCGGCGCTCAAGGCGCTGGCAGCCGGGTCCTGATGCTGCGCACCGCGCTCGCTGCCGCGCTGCTGGCCTGCGCCGGTTACGCGGGTGCGAGTTGGCTGACCGACGATTTCCAGATCTGGACGGCCGAGGGCGCGCGCCGCCTGGAGGTGGCGCTGCAGCCCGTGTCCGTGCCTGCGGTGCGTATCGAAGGGCCGGGTATCCCGGTGCAGCCGCTGGCCGCATGGCTGCACGCGCCGGGCCGCGTCACCGTGGTCGATTTCATTTACACCCGCTGCGAAACCCTTTGCCTGAGCCTGGGCGGTGTCTTCCAGCAAATGCAGCGCAGGCTGCAGCAGGGCGGCGGGGGTGGCGCGGGCGATGGCGTGCGCCTGCTGTCCATCAGTTTCGATGGCGAGCACGACACGCCCGATCGCCTGGCGGCCTACGCGCGCGGCCTGGGCGCTGACCCGGCGCTGTGGCAGTTCGCCCGGGTGCCGGATGCGCACGAATCTGCCGCCTTGCTGCGCCGCCTGCAGGTGGTGGTGGTGCCCGATGGCCGTGGCGGCTACGAGCACAACGCGGCCCTGCTGGTACTCGATGCGCACGGTCGGCTGGTGCGCGTATTCGATCTGGCCGAGCAAGAACTGGCGCTCAACTACGCACGCCATCTGGCGGCCAAGGGGGACGCGTGAACGGCCATCGCCCGCAGCCGCGCTTGGGCGGCTGGCCGATGGTGGCGGGGGGGCTGCTGGCCGCCTTGCTGGCACTGCCCCCGGCGCGTGCGCTGCTGGAGGCGAGCATGCTGCGCCACATGCTGCTGCAGGCACCCTTGCTGCTGCTGGCGGGCGCGCTGCTGGCCGGTGCCGCCGGGCCACAAGCACGTACTGCCATGGCGCGCTGGAACGCGTACGGCATCAGCGGCTTGCTGGCCGCGGGGGGCATCCTGAGTCTGCTGATGGTGCCGCGTGCGCTCGACCTGGCGTTGGTGGCGCCGCCGGTCGAGGCCGCCAAGTTCGTGCTGCTGCTGCTCGCTGGCGCAGCGCTGCGCCTGTCGTGGCAGCCAGCCGGGCTGCTGGTGCAGGGGTTTTTTCTCGGCAACGTCCTGCCGATGATGGCTGTGGCGGGGCAGCTCTACGCGGATTCGACAGTGCGCATTTGCAACGCCTACCTGCTGGACGACCAGGCGCGGCTGGGTGAATGGCTGATCGCGCTGGCCTGTGGTTTTGCCGTGGTCTGGCTGGCCCAGGTGGCGCGCACCATGGTGCTGCGGGACGCCCACGCAGCGGCGCTGGATGCAGCACCCACATTGCTATTAAAAAAATAGCTGAAAATCATTACCTAATAAGCGCTGAAGCAGAATTTCTTTCAAACATGATGTCTGCCGGCGCGATGTGATCGCTGTCGCCCGAAGAGGCGGCCGGCGCACGGGCGGGCCTGCTGAATGCCGCGTGGCGCCGTGCCAGGTGGATGCCCGCCAGCATGCAGCGCACCGAGCCGCCAGCCAGCTCCAGGGTGGGCACGCGCAGCGGCAGCAAGGTGGCGCTGCGCTCGATCACCGCCTTCTGCCCGCGCGTCAGGCTGGCGCAGGCGCGCTCGGACAGGGCCAGCAAGCGCTGGCCGCGCCGGCCGGTGAGCTCCAGCGCATTGCCGGCGAATTCGCCGATCTGGTGGGCATCGAGTTCGATGAGTTCGCGCCCGCCCTCGCGCAGGCGCTCGCGTACTGTGGCGCGGCGCTGCGGGTCGGCGATCAGGTAGAAGCCGCCGAGTGCGAAGTCCGTGCCCACGCACAGCATCACATTGGTGTGGTAGCACGGCTGGCCCTGGGCGTCAGCCGTGGCAAAGGCCATGGGCTCGAAGTTGAAGTGCGTGCAAAAACGCTCCAGCGCCACCGCATTGGCGCGGTTGGACTGGGCGGTGTAGGCGATGCGGGCCACATGGTCCAGCACCATGGCGCCCGTGCCCTCCAGAAACATGCCGTCCTGCTCCAGGCCGGAATAGTCGATCACGTCCTGCACGCGGTACTCGGCTTTGAGCCCTTCGATGATGTCGCTGCGCCGTTCGCGCCGGCGGCTGGGGGCAAACATGGGGTAGAGCGCCACATGGCCGCCCGCGTGGGTGGAGAACCAGTTGTTCGGGAAGACGCTGTCGGGCGTGTGGCGCCGGCCGTCGTCCTCGAAGAGGTGCACCCGCACGCCGGCGTCCTGCAGCCGCGCGGCGGCGTCGCTCACCTCGGCATAAGCGCGGCGCGCGGTTTCATCGGGTGGCTGACCGGCCGTGCGCGCCTGGAAGGCGTTATCGGCGGCCGTTTCGGGATTGGGCGTGAAATGGCGCGGACGCACCATGACCACGGCGGCTGGTGCCTGCAGGGAGGGCGGCGGCATATCGGTCAGGCCACGCGGCGCAGACGCGTACTGGCCCCGGCGCCGCGCGTGCGCCCGAACAAGTCTTTCGGGTCGCCGTCGCTTGGGACCAGCTCCACGTCGCGCCCGATGCCGCGCTCCTGCGCCAGGCGGTGCAGGGTGCGCAGGGCGGCATAGTCTTCCAGCGCAAAGCCGACGGAATCAAAGACGGTCACTTCCTGCGCGGACGTGCGACCGGGCGCCTGTCCGGACAGCACGCGCCAGAGTTCGGTCACCGGATGGTCGGGCGCGAGCTGCTGGATGTCGCCCTCGATGCGCGTCTGCGGCTCGTACTCGACAAAGATGTTGGCCGCACGCAGCACGTCGGGGTGCAGCTCGGTCTTGCCGGGGCAGTCGCCGCCCACGGCGTTGAGGTGCATGCCGGGCTCGACCATGTCGGGCGTGAGGATGGTGGCGCGGGCCTTGTCGGCCGTGACGGTGGTGACGATGTCGGCGCCGCGCACGGCATCGCGCACCGAGGCCGCGCGCCGCACGCGCAGGCCGGGGATGTCCGCGAGGTTGCGCAAGAGCTTGTCCGTGGCGGCCGCATCGACGTCGAACGCGCTCACTTCGTCAATGCCGAGCAGGGTGTGAAAGGCGATCGCCTGGAAGTCGCTCTGCGCGCCATTGCCGATAAGCGCCATGCGGCGGCAGTTCGGCCGGGCGAGGGCGCGCGCCGCCATGGCGGAGGTGGCGGCGGTGCGCAGGGCCGTGGTCAGCGTCAATTCGGACAGCAGCAGCGGGTAGCCTGTGTCCACTTCGGCCAGCACGCCAAAGGCCATTACCGTTGGCAGGCCGCGTGCCGGGTTGCCGGGGTGGCCATTGACGTACTTGAAGCTGTAGTGCGTGGCGCCGGCCACCGGCATCAGCTCGATCACCCCGCGTGCGCTGTGGCAGGCGCTGCGGGCGGATTTGTCGAACTCGCTCCAATGCAGAAACTCGGCTTCGATGCTGTGGACCAATTGCTCGATGAGCGCAGCGGGGCCGATGTCCTGCGTCAGCTGCGCGAGGGCGGGAAGGTCGATAAGGCGGGTCATTTTTGTCTCCTGATGCCATTGCTCAATCAAACGATTGCTTTGTCGGCTTCGCTTCGCCTTCGCGTATTCGATGGATTGAGAAGCCGAATGAGATGGCTTCAGAAGATTGTGCTGTGCCGCCTCAACCAACGAATAGCGGCAAAAATGTGCTGATTTGGTAGCACTTCTAGCGATATGGCAGTAATAATTATCGCTATGGCAAAAATTGATGACACTGACAGGCAGTTGCTCAGCCTGCTGCGCGACAACGCCCGCACGCCCCTGGCCACACTGGCGCAAAAGGTCCGTGTCTCGCGCGGCACGGTGCAGAACCGCTTGCGCAAGCTCGAAGACGCCGGCGTCATCACGGGCTACACCGTGCGCCTGCGGCCCGATTCCGAACCCCAGCGCATCCGGGCGTGGATGAGCATCGCGGTGGAAGGCAACGGCGCCCCCGCCGTCATACGCGCCCTGCGCGGCGAGGCGGCGGTGGGCACGCTGCACAGCACCAATGGCCGCTGGGACATCGTCGCCGAGGTGCGCGCCGAGAGCCTGGAGGCGTTTGATGCAGCGCTGGGGCGTATCCGCCTCACGCCGGGCATTGCGGCCACGGAAACCAGCTTGTTGCTGTCGACCTACAAAGCCTGACCGTGCCGGCAGGGTTACGCCAGTCGCCTTACCATGCAGGCGCCATGTCCGAATCGACCCCCGCTTTTGCCGTCGACCAGTCGCCGGACCGTATCTGGCCCTTGCGTGGGGAGTTTGTCGAGCCCGCGCTGGAGCAGGATTTTCGCGCGAGCACGCTGTCCCGGGTGCTGCCGCAGCAGCGCGCGGGCCTGGTGCTTTGGGCAGCACTGATGGTTGTGTTTGCGGTGCCCGATTACCTCGCCCTGGGTGCCGTGCCGAATTTCTGGATTCTGGCGGCCTACCGGGGCGTGTTCGCATTGCTCCTTCTGGGGGCCGCAGAGGCATTCAAGCGCAGACCGAACCTGGCCTTGCAAGGGTACGTGCTTGTTGGCCTGGCCTTACTGGGGTATTCGTTCTTTTTTCTGCTCTACGGGCTGCGACCAGATATCCGGGCGTTCAATACCGGGGCGATCATGGTCATCCAGGTCATGCTGTTCCTGTTCGTACCGGTGCGTGTGGCCATGGCTGCTCCTGTGGCGCTGTTTGGTGCCATCGGCGCCACGCTCAGTGTCTGGGCCACGACAGCGGACGCGTCGGTGAAGGTCGGAACGGCTTTCCTGGTGGCCCTGCCGGCCGTGCTGGGCTACGCGGCAGCGCTGCGCCAGCAAAAGACGGAACGGCTGGAATTCCTGCTGCGCCGCCAGTTGCTGGACGCTAACCGGGAACTGAAAGATGAAGTCGTCCGGCGCGTGGCCCTGCAGGGCGAACTTGAGCGCCAGGCCTTCACGGATTTGCTCACGGGGCTGCCCAACCGACGTGCGCTTGCTGAACGCTTCGCTACGGAATCGGCACGCGCGCAGCGCCGCAGCGAGCCGCTGTCACTGGCCATGTTTGACCTCGACCATTTCAAACGGGTGAACGACACCCACGGCCATGCCGGCGGCGATGCGGTGCTACGCGGGGTGGGCGAGGTGTGCGCTCGCAGCTTTCGTGGTGCCGACATGGCGGCGCGGGTGGGGGGTGAAGAATTCGCGGTGCTGTTGCCAGACGTCGATCTGCAACGGGCTGGCACGGTGCTGCAGCGGTTCAACGACTTGCTGGCCGCAACGCCTGCGATGGTCGGCGATCAGGCGGTTGCAGTGACAGCCACCGCTGGCGTGGCCCAGCACCAGCCGGGGGAAGACCTGAATGCGCTGATGGCGCGGGCCGATGCGGCCATGTACGCCGGCAAGCAGGCCGGGCGCAACCGCGTGGTGCTGGTGCCAGCGGACGCTGCGCCCGCGCCAAGTTGATGCTGGCTCCCCACCCCAGGTGGGAAGCGTCAAGCCGGATGTGTTGCCAGCAGGTGCCGCGCCAATTCGGCAAATCCCGTGCCGCGCTCGCCCCGTGTCACGAAGCGCGGCAAATGGGTGAGCTGGGGGACGAAGCGCGCAATGTTGGCGACGCCCACGCTGTGCCCGAAATGCTCGAACATGATCTGGTCGTTGCTTGAATCGCCCACATAGACCCAGCGGGCCGTCTCCTGTGCCAGTTCGCGCCCGAACAGCTCGCGCACGATCCAGCGCGCACCTTCCCATTTGTTGTGCGCCCCAAACCAGCCGTTGATGTGGATGCTGCTCACCGTGGCCACCATGCCCGCTTCCCGCATCAGGCCGACACACCGATCGATCGTGGTTTGCGGCAGGTGCGTGAATTCGCTGTGGTCGATGGCGATGTCGGTTTCGCGGCCGGCCGAATCCTGCGCCCGGCGGGCACCGGGCACCTGGCGCTCGATAGCCTCCAGCACTGCGCGCATGGCAGCAAAGTTGACGGCCCGTGTAGCGGCATCTTGTTGGTATATTTTTGATAGCTGCAAGCGCTTGTCCGATAAGCGCTGGAGGCCATTTTCGCTTATATTTTCTGACGATTCGAGGCGCAGGGCGACCGCGCCGTTCTCGGCCACCACGGCGTCCACCGGCCAGGCCGCGGCAAAGCGCTCGCTCCAGCCCACGGGCCGCCCGGTGATGGGAATCACGTGCAGCCCGGCCGCCTTCAAATCGTGCAAGGCAGCCAGCGCGTCGGGGGTGATGGCGCCGTCCGTGGTCAGGGTGTCGTCGATGTCGGTGAAGATGCCGAGCAGATTGGCAGGCGGTTGCCAGGCCGGGAGAGGCTGGAGGCGTGTGCCCATCAACCGCCCGATTGCAGCGCCAGCCCCGCATGCTCGCGCAGCGGGTGGAAGTGGATCTTGGGAAAGCGTTCCTGTGCCAGGCGCACGTCGTAGGGGCTGGTGCACAGGTAGGCCAGGGTGTTGGCCGCGTCGTGCGCCATTCGAAGCGGGTAGGCATTTTCAAATTCGCGCAACTCGGCCGGGGTGTCGGCGGTGATCCAGCGCGCACCCGTGTACTGGCAGCCCTCCAGCCGCACGTCGGCGTCGTATTCGCCTTTCAGGCGGTGCTGCACCACTTCAAATTGCAGCTGGCCCACGGCGCCCAGCAGCATGTTGCCGCCGGTGTCGGGTTTGAAGACCTGGATGGCGCCTTCTTCGCCCAGCTGGGCCAGGCCTTGCTGCAGTTGTTTGGTGCGCAAGGGGTTCTTGAGCACCACGGTCATGAACAGCTCGGGGGCAAAGAAGGGCAGGCCGGTGAACTGCAGGTTGGCGCCATCGGTGATGGTGTCGCCCAACTGCACGCCGCCGTGCGTGGTGAAGCCGATGATGTCGCCGGCGTAGGCTTCTTCGACAGCTTCGCGGCGCTGGCTCATGAAGGTGACCACGCTGGTGGGGCGCAGCTCCTTGCCGGTGCGCTGTACCTTGAGCTTCATGCCGGGCTGGTATTTGCCCGAGGCCACGCGCACGAAGGCGATGCGGTCGCGGTGGTTGGCGTCCATGTTGGCCTGCACCTTGAAGACCACGCCAGAAAAACCTTCGTCCTCGGGTTGGACGGTCTTGACCACCGGTTGCTTGTTGACTTCCAGCGTGCTGATGCGCGGGCCGGGCGGCGGGGCCATGTCCACCAGGGCGTCGAGCACTTCCATCACGCCGAAGTTGTTCACCCCCGAGCCGAAGAACACGGGTGTGAGCTTGCCCGCCAGAAACTGCGCATGGTCCCAGGTGGGCGACGCGCCCACCGCCAGCTCCATGCTCTCCATGGCGGTGTCGAACTCGCTGCCAAAGCGTGCTTGCAGCCGGGCGGTTTCGGTGAGGGGAATGGTTTCGAAATCCTGGGGCCGGCGCTCGCTGCCCGACTCGAACACCGTCATCGCCTGGGTGCGCAGGTTGATGATGCCGCCAAAGCGCTTGCCCTGGCCCACCGGCCAGGTCATGGGGCAGCAGGGCATGCCCAGCTCGCGCTCCACTTCGTCCAGGATGTCCAGCGGGTCGCGCACTTCGCGGTCCATCTTGTTGACGAAGGTGATGATGGGGGTGTCGCGCTGGCGGCAGACCTCGATCAGGCGGCGCGTCTGCGCTTCCACGCCGTTGGCGGCGTCAATCACCATCAAGGCCGAATCGACGGCGGTCAGCACGCGGTAGGTGTCTTCCGAGAAGTCCTTGTGGCCGGGGGTGTCGAGCAGGTTGATGACGTGCTCGCGGTAGAGCATCTGCATCACGCTTGACGCTACTGAAATGCCGCGCTGTTTCTCGATCTCCATCCAGTCGGAGGTGGCGTGGCGGCTGGCCTTGCGGCCTTTGACGGCGCCGGCGATCTGGATCGCGCCCGAGAACAGCAAGAGCTTCTCCGTCAGCGTGGTCTTGCCGGCGTCGGGGTGGGAAATGATGGCAAAGGTGCGGCGGCGCCGGGTTTCAGAGGCGTAGGACAAGGGAGATCCAGAATTCAGGGGGTGAGCAGGCGCACGGCAGGGCATGCGTGCTTAAAGCGCGTTGATTTTACGGGGCCGATAGGCAGAGCAGGGTTCGCGCGCCCGTGTCACAGTTGCGCCCATGCAGGAATCCGACCCATCGCCCGCCACCCGCACCTGGGTGCAAGCGGGTTCGCCCGCCTACCGGCGCATCAGCCTGGCCTTGTTTATGGCAGGTTTCGCAACCTTCTCGTTGCTGTACTGCGTGCAGCCGGTGCTGCCGGAGCTGGCGGCGCACTTTGGCCTGGGGGCTGCGGGCAGTTCGCTGGCGCTGTCGGTCAGTACCGGGTGCCTGGCGGTGGCCATCTTTGTCGCCGGCGCCTTGTCGGAAGGGCGGGACAAACGGCGGCTGATGTTTGCCTCCATGGCGCTGGCGGCGGTATGCAATGTGCTGGCAGCCGTGGCGCCCACCTGGGGCGCGCTGCTGGTGGCGCGGGCGCTGGAGGGCATTTTGCTCGGCGGTGTGCCCGCCGTGGCCATGGCCTATCTGGCCGATGAGATCCACCCGCGCGGGCTGGGGTTCTCCATGGGCCTCTACATTGGCGGAACGGCATTTGGCGGCATGGCCGGGCGGGTGGGGATGAGTGCGCTGGCCGACCAATTTGGCTGGCGTGCAGCAATGGCCACCATCGGCGTGCTGGGGCTGCTGTCGGCCATCGGGTTCGTGCGGCTGCTGCCCAGCACCAGCGGGGCCGTGTCGCCAGGCGCACGGCAAACGCAGAGCCTGCGGTTGCATCTGGACGCCTGGCGCGCGCACTTGCAGACACCCGGTCTGCCACTGCTGTTCCTGTCGGGTTTTGCACTGATGGGGGTGTTTGTCTCGCTCTTCAATTACGCAGGTTTCCGCCTGGCCTTGCCGCCCTATGGGTTGAGCCAGACGCAGATCGGCCTCATCTTTTGCGTCTACCTGTTTGGCATCCTTGCTTCGCCCACGGCGGGTGCACTGGCGGACCGGCTGGGGCGCGCGCCGGTGCTGGTGGGCGGTGTGGCGCTGATGGCCGCTGGCGTGGTGCTGACCTTGGTGGCGCCGCTGCTCTGGGTGATTGTGGGCATTGCCGTGCTCACTTTCGGTTTCTTCGTGGCGCATTCGGTCGCCAGTGGCTGGGTGGGGCAACTGGCGCGCCAATCCAAGGGGCATGCGTCCTCGCTGTATTTGCTGGCGTACTACCTGGGCTCCAGCGTGCTGGGTTCGGCGGGTGGCTGGTTCTGGGAGCATGGGCGCTGGCCGGCCTTGGTGGGGTTCTCGCTGGTGCTGCTGGCGGGTGCGCTGGCGATGGCACTGCGCCTGCGGGTACGCACGCCGATATAATCCGCGTTCTTCTCCCGAGGAGCGTTGCAGCGTCCCGCTATTTCAGCAGGCGTGAGGCTCGGGAGGCCGGGCCGAACGGTCTGTCAGTTCGACAGGCTCACAGATCCGCTGTGCAACGACGCTCATCCACCTTGCGTGCGATGGGCTCTCAATCCCCCCCTCGCGGCAGGTGGTGTTTCAAAACAGCTTTTGGAGCCACCCATGAACGCCCGTACCCCCCCACTTGATTCCATTGACTGCGCCATTACCGATATCGGCCTGGCCGCCTGGGGCCGCAAGGAAATCCGCATCGCCGAAACCGAGATGCCCGGCCTGATGGCCATCCGCGAGGAATTCGCTGCCAAGCAGCCGCTCAAGGGCGCGCGCATCACCGGCAGCCTGCACATGACCATCCAGACCGCCGTGTTGATCGAGACGCTGCAGGCCCTGGGCGCCCAGGTGCGCTGGGCCTCGTGCAACATCTTCTCGACGCAAGACCATGCCGCCGCCGCGATTGCTGCGGGTGGCACGCCGGTGTTCGCCATCAAGGGCGAGTCGCTGGCCGACTACTGGGACTACACGCACCGCATCTTCGACTTCGGCGCGGCCAACACCCCCGGCGAAGGCCCGAACCTGATCCTGGACGACGGCGGTGACGCCACGCTGCTCATGCACCTGGGCAAGCGCGCCGAAAAGGACGCCTCGCTGATCGCCAACCCGACCAGCGAAGAGGAAACCTGTTTGTTCGCCGCCATCAAGGCCAAGCTGGCCGTGGACCCCACCTGGTACAGCCGCAAGGGTGCCGAGATCATCGGCGTGACCGAAGAAACCACCACCGGCGTGCACCGCTTGAAGGAAATGTCGGCCAAGGGCACCCTGTTGTTCCGCGCCATCAACGTGAACGATTCGGTCACCAAGAGCAAGTTCGACAACCTGTACGGCTGCCGCGAATCGCTGGTGGACGGCATCAAGCGCGCCACCGACGTGATGATTGCCGGCAAGGTGGCCTGTGTGGCCGGCTACGGCGACGTGGGCAAGGGCAGTGCCCAGGCGCTGCGCGCGCTCTCGGCCCAGGTGTGGGTGACCGAGATCGACCCCATCAACGCCCTGCAGGCGGCGATGGAAGGCTACAAGGTCGTCACCATGGAATACGCCGCCGACAAGGCCGACATTTTCGTGACCACCACGGGCAACCGCGACGTGATCCGGCACGAGCACCTGCTGGCCATGAAAGACCAGGCCATCGTCTGCAACATCGGCCACTTCGACAACGAAATCCAGGTCGCCACGCTGGAACAGTACGAATGGGAAGAGATCAAGCCGCAGGTGGACCATGTGATCTTCCCCGATGGCAAGCGCATCATCCTGCTGGCCAAGGGGCGCCTGGTGAACCTGGGCTGCGGCACGGGGCACCCGAGCTTCGTCATGTCGTCGAGCTTCGCCAACCAGACCATTGCCCAGATCGAGCTGTTCACGCACAGCGACTACTACGAAAACGGCAAGGTCTACGTGCTGCCCAAGCACCTGGACGAAAAGGTCGCGCGCCTGCACCTGAAGAAGGTGGGCGCCATGCTGAGCGAGCTGACGGACGAGCAGGCGGCCTATATTGGCGTGCCCAAGCAAGGCCCCTACAAACCCGACACCTACCGCTATTAACGGGCGCTACTGCGCGGCCCGCAGGCGTCGTTGCGGGGCCTCCCGTGAATCCTCACGTAGCGCCGCTACGTTCCGGTTCCCCGGTCCTCACCCGCCTAGCCTGCGGGCCGCTCGCTACGCACTGACAGGGCAGAGAAACAAAAAAACCATCAGAACTCCATGCGAATTGACCAACTTCTTGTCGAACGCGGCCTCGCCGCTTCACGCGCGCAGGCGCAGCGGCTGCTGGCGGGCGGCGCGCAGTGGCGCGTGGGGCAGGGCGCCTGGAAGCCGGTGGGCAAGAATGGCGACAACGTACCGGACGATGCCGAGTTGCAACTGCAGGACAACTCGGAGGCGCGCTACGTCTCGCGCGGCGGGCTCAAGCTGGCCGGGGCGCTGGCTGCCACCGGCCTGGACGTGTCGAGGTGCCTGTGCCTGGACGTGGGCCAGTCCACCGGCGGTTTTACCGATTGCCTGTTGCAGCAAGGCGCTGCCCATGTGGTGGGCGTGGACGTGGGCCAAGGGCAGTTGCACCCGCGCCTGCGGGGCGATGCGCGTGTCACCTGCATCGAGCAGGTCAACGCGCGGGCACTGGATGCTTCTGATTTGCTAGCTGCTAGCGCAGATGGAATAAGCGCTGAAGGCCAATTTGACCCTAAATTCTCGGTCATTGTGGGCGACCTCTCGTTCATCTCGCTGACCTTGGTGCTGCCCGCGCTGGTGCCGCTGCTCGCGGATGGCGGGGCGCTGCTGATGCTGGTCAAGCCCCAATTCGAGCTGCAGCCAGGCCAGGTGGGCAAGGGCGGCATCGTGCGCGACGCGGCGCTGTACGCGGTGGTCGAGCAGCGCATCCGCGCCTGCTGTGCCGAGTTGGGGCTCACGGTCCAAAGCTGGTTCCCAAGCCCTATTGAGGGTGGCGACGGCAACCGCGAATTTTTTGTTTTTGCGAAGAGGGCCGCATGAGCGCTGCCAATATCCCTGATGCCTCTAACGCCGCCTGCCCGGTGAGCTTTGAATATTTTCCGCCCAAGACGCCCGAGGGGGCGGCCAAGCTGCGCGGCGTACGCCAGCAATTGCAGGCGCTGGCGCCCGAGTTCTGCTCGGTGACCTACGGCGCCGGCGGTTCCACCCAGCAGGGCACCTTCGACACGGTGCGCGAAATCCTGCAGGAAGGCGTAGCCGCCGCTTCGCATTTCTCCTGCATCGGCGCCACGCGCCAGTCGGTGCGCGAGCAGCTCGCCATGCTGAGCGCCATGGGCGTCAAGCGCCTGGTGGCGCTGCGCGGCGACTTGCCCAGTGGCTATGGGTTGGGCGGTGAATTCCATTACGCCAGCGACCTGGTGGCCTTCATTCGCGCCGAAACGGGCGATGCGTTCCACATCGAGGTCGCGGCCTACCCCGAGGTGCACCCGCAGGCACGGTCGCCTGAAGCCGATCTGCGCGCCTACGTCGCCAAGGTGCAGGCGGGCGCTGATTCCGCCATCACCCAGTATTTCTACAACGCCGACGCCTACTTCCGCTTTGTGGACGACGCCACGCGCCAAGGTGCGCGCGTGCCGGTGGTGCCCGGCGTCATGCCCATTGGCAGCTCCAGCCAGTTGCTGCGTTTTTCTGATGCCTGCGGCGCCGAGGTACCGCGCTGGATCCGCCTGCGCCTGCAGTCCTATGGCGACGATGTGGCCAGTATCAAGGCGTTTGGCCTGGATGTGGTGACGCGCTTGTGCGAGCAGTTGCGCGCCGGCGGCGCCCCGGCGCTGCACTTCTACACCATGAACCAGAGCCAGGCGGTGCTGGAACTGTGCCGGCGCCTGGGACGTACAGCGCCTGTATCAGCCGCCTGATTCCAGTGTGAACGCCGCGTGCTGGTCCTGCCCCAGCCGTGCGACGAGCTGCGGCATGGCCGGCGCCAGCGCGGCCTTGAGCGTGTGCGGCGGGTTGATGAGGAACATGCCGCTGGCCGGCAGGCCAGGGCGCACCACCTTGCCGTCGGCGAGCTCCTTGACCTTGCCCGCCTTCACGGTCAGCGTGGCGTGCAGCCAGCTTTTGCCACTCTTTGTCGCCAGCGTTTTCAGGCGGCGTGGCAGGTCATGCGCTTCGGGCCGGGCAATCAAGGGGTACCACACGGCGTAGGTGCCGGTGGGGAAGCGCTTCATGCCCTCGGTGGCAAGGTCCAGCACCTTGGCGTAGTCGCTCTTGATTTCGTAGCTAGGATCGCAGATCAGCAAAGCGCGACGCGCTGGTGGCGGTAGGAATTTTCGCCAGCCTTCAAAGCCATCCTCACCCAAAACGACCACCTGCCGTCCGGCGCCCAGCTGCGCCACGTTGCCGGCCAGTGCACGGGCGTCGGTGGGGTGCAGCTCGAACAGTTTGAGCCGGTCGTGCGCGCGCAGCAGGTGCTGGACGATGAAGGGCGAGCCCGGATACACCTTCAGGTTGCTGCCATGGTTGAACGAGCGCACCAGGTCCAGGTAGGCCTGCAAGGCAGGTGCCAGGGGCTCGGCATCTGGCGCAGGCGCTGCCAGGCGCAGCAGGCCCCCGCCTGCCTCGCCGCTGGTGCGTGCGTAGTCGCCGTCGAGCCGGTAGAGGCCGGCACCGGCGTGGGTGTCCACGACGGTCAGCGCAGCATCTTTCTCGGTGAGGTGCTGCAGGACGGCAATCAGCACCGTGTGCTTGAGCACGTCGGCGTGGTTGCCTGCATGGAAGGCGTGGCGGTAACTGAACATGGGGCGATGGTAACCATGCCTGCCCGGACCTTGGGCACTGCGGGCCGGTTTGGCATGTTTGTTGCTGAAAATCAGGAGATGCACCTGCGCGCCGGCCATGCGCTACGCAAAACGTGCAATTTTTGTCTCAGAAAGTCATTTTTGCTCTCACCGACCCTGGAAACCTATGATGATGGAGCTGGCCAGCGCCTTGGCCGGCCTGTGTCCCGCCACGTCTCCTTCGCCCGCATGACCGAAAGCTCCCGTTCAGAACACCGCTCCCAGGTGCGCCACCTTGATGCGCTGCCGGCGGGCACGCGCCTGGCCGAATTTGAAATCCTGTCGCTATTGGGCGTGGGCGGCTTTGGCATGGTCTACAAGGCGTTTGACCATTCGCTGCACCGCACGGTGGCCATCAAGGAATACATGCCGGCGGCGCTCGCCGCCCGCGCGGGCGATGGGACACTCTGGGCGCGTTCGTCTACCGACGAGCCAGCATTCCAGGCGGGCCTGCACTCGTTCGTGGACGAGGCGCGCATGCTGGCGCAGTTCGACCACCCCTCGTTGGTGAAGGTGTTTCGCTTCTGGGAGTCGCACAACACCGCCTACATGGTGATGCCGCTGTACCGGGGCATGACCTTCAAGCAGGCACGTACCCAGATGCGCGCACCGCCCCCGGAAGCCTGGCTGCGCCAGGTGCTGTGGGCCGTGCTCGACGCACTGCGTGTGCTGCACGGCGCCAACACCTTGCACCGCGATATTTCCCCCGACAACATCTTCTTGCAGGATATGGGACCTCCCGTGCTGCTGGACCTGGGTGCCTCGCGCCACGCCATCAACGACCGCGACCGCAAGCACACGGCGGTGCTGAAGGTGAACTACGCTCCCATAGAGCAGTATTCGGATGGCGAAGGTGAGGGCCACACCGAGATGGCCCAAGGGCCTTGGAGCGACCTGTACTCCCTGGGTGCTGTGGTGCACGGTTGTTTGTGCAACGACGCGCCACTGCCGGCCACGCTGCGGGCCCTGCGCGATCGCATGGTGCCGTTTTCGCGCGTGGCCAGGACGGTGCACAAGCAGTTTGGCCAGGAATATTCCCCGCCTTTTATCGAGGCCATCTCCCAGGCGCTCAAGCTGCAGCCTGAAGACCGACCCCAGAGCATCGACGCGTTTCTGGCGTTGATGGCGATGCCATCGGCGCCAGCGGGACTGGACCATTTCGACTTCCGCGCGGGTTTGGGGGACCTCTGGGTCGAGCCGACCGACCAGCCTGACGCCACCATGACGGCGAGTACCGTGGACCTCACGGGCCAGGCGCCTGCGGGGGGTGCTGCAGTGCAGCTGCCGGCGGGCCCTGCGTCCGCTCCCCTGCATGCCAAGCCCGTAGCTCCCCAGGTGACCGCTTCCACCGCCCCGGGGGCCCAGGACGCGGTGCAGACCGATGCCGCTGATACGGTCTTTCTAGGCCCGGACACGGTGTTTCGTGACCCAGACACGGTCCAGCCGGCCGAGCCCCTGGCACCGGCACGGCAGGCTCCTCCCAAGAAGGCTTTGCTCGAATCCGAGTGGACCCGCGAGAGAGCTGCCGCGCCGCCTGCGCGGCGTTTGCTCTGGCCCTGGCTTGGCGCGGGCGCGGTCGGGTTGGCGGCGGTTGCCGTGGCATGGGCCCTGCGCGGACCGGCTCAGGCGCCGCTGCCGAAGCCGACGGCAGCGCCGGCCGACGCCATCATCACGGAATTGAAACCGCCGGTGTCGGCGCCCGAAGCGGCTCCCGCTGAACAAGGTGCCGCAGACCTCACGGCTGCGCAGGCGGCCGCGAGTGAGCCCGTGCCCAGCGACGGACCGGCACCGGCGTTTGTGTCTTCCGGCGACCCGCGCGCGGTGTCCAAGACGCCGCCCCGATCGGCACGACCAACCAAAGCCACCAAAGAACCGCCCTTGCCAGCGACAAGCCCGGTGCAAGAGCCGGCGCCAGCTCCGCCGCCTGCGCCGCTGCCAGCCCCCGCGCCGCGCAAGGCACCACCGCCAGCGCCGCTGTGCGCCAACACCAATGTGCTGACCCGCAGCATGTGTCTGCGCGAGGAATGCGGCAAGCCGGGCAATGCTGGGCGCTCGGCCTGCGTCGAGTTCCGCAAGGCCATGGAGCCGCTGGAGAGCAACCACTTTGCCAATTGAGGCGGCGCCTGCATGAAAGCCAGTGGACTGTTTTGATGTGGCCCCGTTATAATGGCGGGCTTCGCAGCGCTTGCGTGCTCCGCGGCGAAGTGCAGAAGCGGGTTCAATCCGGTTTTGCAAGTACCACCTAAGAGGTTTCCATTTCAAGAGAAACACCGACCGTGGAAAAGAGCCCAAGGACGCCGGCCCCTTTTCAGGCCGGCCAAACCAAAGAAACTCATGAAAACCTTCAGCGCCAAACCCGCTGATGTGACGCACGAGTGGTTTGTGATTGACGCCACCGATAAGGTGCTCGGCCGGGTAGCCAGCGAAGTTGCCCACCGTCTGCGCGGCAAACACAAAGCCATTTATACGCCTCACATCGATACCGGTGACTTCATCGTCATCATCAACGCCGCTCAGCTTCGAGTGACCGGCGCCAAGTCGACGGACAAGATCTACTACCGCCATTCGGGCTATCCCGGCGGTATCTCGGCCACGAATTTCCGTGACATGCAAGCCAAGCACCCCGGCCGCGCGCTGGAGAAGGCCGTCAAGGGCATGCTGCCCAAGGGGCCGCTGGGTTACGCCATGATCAAGAAACTCAAGGTGTACGGTGGTGCTGAGCATCCCCACACCGCCCAACAGCCCAAAGTGCTGGAACTGTAAGGAGCCTTGAGATGATTGGTGAATGGAACAATGGCACCGGCCGTCGCAAATCCAGCGTCGCCCGCGTGTTTCTGAAAAAAGGCAGCGGCAAGATCACGATCAACGGCAAGGACATTCAGTCCTACTTCGGCCGTGAGACCTCGATCATGATTGCCAAGCAGCCGCTCATGCTGACCAGCCATGCCGAAACGTTTGACATCATGATCAACGTGCACGGTGGCGGTGAATCCGGCCAGGCTGGCGCAGCCCGCCACGGCATCACGCGCGCGCTGATCGACTACGACGAAACCCTCAAGCCGGTATTGAGCCAGGCCGGTTTCGTCACGCGCGATGCACGCGAAGTGGAACGCAAGAAGGTCGGCCTGCGCTCTGCACGCCGCGCCAAGCAGTTCTCCAAGCGCTGATCCGCAGCGGCGGATCTCGCACAAAAGCCGCACCGGTTCGCCGGGGCGGCTTTTTTCATGGTGGACGCGGTTTGGCCCACAATCGCCCCTTTTGCCCACCACAGAGTGCCCATGTCCTTCACCCGGCTCGCCACAGGAGACGCATGCGTTTTCGATTGCTCAGACGCCGCCTGACGATCAGTGCCCCACGCGTCGCCGTGCGCAGCGCGCTGCCGTGGCCGCTGCGCTGGCTGGTGCTGGCGGTGTTCCTCGGGTTTTGTGCCGCTGTGTCGCTGTGGGCGTTCGATTTTGGCCGCTCGATTGCCGGCTTGGACGCGGGTAGCCGCGAAGAACTGGTGCGCCTGCGCAGCGATCTGGCGCGCTTGCGGGCCGACTCCCAGCAGGCGCAGACGATTGCCAACACCTCGGGCAGCCTGCTGCTGGCCGAGCGCTCGGCCCTTGAGCAACTGAAGCTCCAGCTCAAGCAACTTGAGAGCGAAAACCGCTCGCTGCGGGAGGATCTGGGGTTCTTTGAAAAGCTTATTCCCAGCAGCACCTCGGGCGATGACCTGGCGATTCGCGGCCTGCAGGCCGACCAGCAGGCCGATGCCAAACTGCATTGGCAGGTGCTCCTGATGCGGCCCGTGAAAAATGCCACGGAATTTTCAGGTCAGCTGGAGCTGGTGGCCGCGGGAACACGCGACGGCAAACCCTGGAGCCAGCGCTTCGCTGGCGACGCGCAGGCCTTCAAGCTGCGCCAGTACCAGCGGCTCGAAGGCATTGCGCCGCTGCCGCCCCATACCGTGGTAAAAACCTTGACTGTCAGAATCCTGCACGAGGGGCGTGTTCGTGCCTCGCAAACCACGGACCTCAGTCCGTGAGCGGTGGCGCCCACTGCTCGCTTGATTCGTCCCCAGAGGAGCCTCGCCCATGTTTTCCCGCAACAAGCAACCCGCCATTAAAAGCCTGATCGCCCAGGGCAGCCGCATCGAGGGCGATGTGCATTTCACGGATGGCTTGCGCATTGATGGCCAGGTGCGTGGTGATGTGCGTGCCGAAGAGGGGCAGAACGGTTTGCTGGTGATTTCAGCGCTGGCCAAGGTGGAGGGCGCCGTCCATGCTGCGCACGTCATCGTCAACGGCGAGGTCGTGGGGCCTGTGCATGCGACGGTGCTGCTTGAATTGCAGCCCAAGGCGCGCATCACGGGCGATGTGCACTACAAGGCCTTGGAAATGCACCAGGGCGCCACCATCTGCGGCAGCATGGTGCCTACCGACGCTATGCTTGAAGCAAAGCCCCCACTGAAATTAGCGTCTAACGCCCAGTGAAAAGAAATCCCCCAAGGACTTCATTAGTATTCCCCCAAGACCCAATTCTGGAGCCTCGCCATGACTGCCGCCATCCAAGCTGCCCCTACTGAAATGCCCGATCCCATTCTCTTCACCGAGAGCGCCGCTGCCAAGGTGGCCGATCTGATCGCGGAGGAAGGCAACCCCGAGCTCAAGCTGCGCGTCTTTGTGCAGGGCGGCGGGTGCTCAGGCTTCCAGTATGGCTTTACCTTCGACGAAATCACCAATGAGGACGATACCGTGATGACCAAGAACGGCGTCTCGCTGCTGATCGACGCCATGAGCTTTCAGTACCTGGTGGGCGCCGAGATCGACTACAAGGAAGACCTCCAGGGCGCGCAGTTCGTCATCAAGAACCCCGGAGCCACCTCCACCTGCGGCTGCGGCTCCAGCTTCTCCTGAAACGCTTCAGGCGGGGTAGATTCCGCCGAGTACACGGGCGCCTTGGGCGCCCGTTGCTTTGGGCAGATTGCCCGGCAGGCCGGCGATGGCCTGGTGCGCCAGCCAGGCGAAGGCCGCCGCCTCCACCTGCTGCGCGGGCAGGCCGAGCGCATCGGTGGTCGTCACCCGCGTCGTGGGGAGCAGCGCCTGCAGCCGCGCCATGAGGAAGGTGTTGCGCGCGCCGCCGCCGCATACGGCCAACAAATCGCTATCACTCCCATAGCTATTAACACAGTCTGCACAAGCGCTGGCGGTCAATTCCGTCAAGGTGGCCTGCACGTCCCGCGGCGCCAGCGCGGCGTGGCGCGCCAGGTGCGCTTCCAGCCATTCCCTATGGAACAGGTCGCGCCCGGTGCTCTTGGGCGGCGGCTGGGCGAAGTAGGGCTCGGCGCGCAGCGCCGACAGCAGCGGGGCCGCCACCCGGCCGCTGGCAGCGAAGGCGCCGCCGTCGTCGTAGGCCTGGCCGGTGTGGCGCTGGCACCAGGCGTCCATGAGCGCGTTGCCGGGGCCGCAGTCGAAGCCCAGCACCTCGCCGCCCGCCTGCAGCACGCTGAGGTTGGCGATGCCGCCGATGTTGAGCACGGCGCGCGTTCGCCCCGGCAGGCCGAAGACGCGTTGGTGGAAGGCGGGCACCAGGGGCGCGCCCTGGCCGCCGGCGGCCAGGTCGCGGCTGCGGAAGTCCGCCACCACTGTGATGCCGGTGCGCTCGGCGAGCAGCGCGGGGTTGTTGAGTTGCAGGGTATAGCCGGTGCCGCCGAATTCCTGCGGCCGGTGGCGCACCGTCTGGCCGTGGGCGCCGATGGCGCGCACGGCGCCGGGCACCAGGCCGCTTTCGGCCAGCAGCGCCTGCACGACGCCGGCATAGGCCAGGGCCAGCGCGTTGCCGGCCAACGCGGCGCGGTGCAGTTCGTTCGGGCCGGGGCTGTTGAGCGCCAGCAATTCTGCTCTTAATTCAGGAGCTATCGGGGCAGACTGGTAGAGCGCTACCGTGCATTTTTGCTCTGAAATCTCGGCCAGCACCCCGTCCACCCCATCGAGCGAGGTGCCCGACATCAGGCCGATGTACAGCCCGGGAGCGCAGGAGGTGCTCACGCCGGTCCGCAGCCACCAAGATCGCACAAGAGGCACTGCGCGCCAAGCCAGCGGCCGCCGCGCAAGGGCCGTCCCGCCGCGCAGGCGGCGTCCCCCTGGGGGGAAGACGCCGCAGGCGGCTCAGGGGGGAGCATTATTCGGCGCTGGCCTGCTGGATCAGCTCGGCCGAATTGAGTTGGGTGCGCATCAGCGCGGCCACGCGGTCAAAGGCTGGCCGCGAAGCCGCGGAGATGGGGGCCGCTGCCTCGCTGGAGCGGGCGATGCCCATCGGGTCCTGCTGCTTGCCGTTCACGCGGAACTCGAAGTGCAGGTGGGGCCCAGTGGCCCAGCCGGTCTGGCCCACTGCGCCTATGGTTTCACCCTGCGTGACCGACTCGCCCTTCTTCACGTCGATGCGGCTCAGGTGGGCATAGACGGTTTCGTGTTCGCTGCGGTGCTTGACGAAGATCACGTTGCCATAGCCATTTTGCACGCCGGCAAACTCGACCACGCCATCGCCGACGGTGCGCACGGCCGTGCCGGTGGGGGCGGCGAAATCGGTGCCCAGGTGGGCTTTCCACTTCTGGAGAATGGGGTGAAAGCGCATGGAGAATGTGCTGGAGATGCGCGTGAATGCCACTGGCGCGCTCAGGTAGGCGCGCCGCAGGCTTTCGCCCGCCAAGGTGTAGTAAGCCCCCTTGCTGCCGGGTTCTTCGAACCACATGGCTTCGTGCTTCTTGCCGTTGTTCACGAACTCGGCGCTCAGCACGCGGCCCGTGCGCAGCGGCTCGCCGTCGGCTTCCAGGGTTTCATAGACCACCGAGAAGCGATCGCCCTTGCGCAGCGAGCGGCGGAAATCGATATCGCCCGAGAATATTTCAGCGAGCTGGACCGCCACCGGGTCGGGGATATTGGATTCGTCGGTCGCGGCAAACAGCGAGCTGCGGATCACGCCGCCCGACAAGCGGCTCGACGCCGTGAGCGGTGCCGACTCGACGCGGGAGGCAAAGCCGTCGCCCGAGCGCTCGATCACGAGGCGTTTGAAATTGCCGCTGTCGTCCGGTGCCCAGCGCGCCGTCAGACGCGTAAGGCGGTGATCGTCGGTGGTCTCGGCCGTTACCGAGCGGCCCGTGCGGCCGAGCAGGTTCTGGTGCACGTTGGGGTCGCGGCGCAGCCAGGCGGCAGCGGCCGGATCGGCCACGCCCAGGCGCTGCAGCAGCGATTCGGCCGTGTCGCTGCTGCGCAGCTGCTCGCTGCGGTACAGCGTGAAGGCGGGGCGGTCGGTGAGTTGGGCCAGCGTCGCGTCGCTGGCAAGCGACTGCACGGGTTGCGCGATGCGCTGCTGCGGCAGATCGGCGGCGTCGGGCCCCAGCGAGGCCACGGCGAAAGCGCCGCCGCCAGCGGTCAGCAGCAGGGCCGCAAGGGCGGCAGTAATGCGTTTGGGGTGGTTGCGCAGGCTGCGGGAAAGCGGTTGCAGCAGCGCGCGGCTGGCATCGGTCAAGCCATTGGTCAAAATTCTGTCCCCAGGGTGGCGTGGGTCTGGCACGGCAGGCGACCGGGTCGGTCGAGGGCTTACCAAGGCGCACATACTGTCAGGAGGGCCGTCCGGCAGTGCAAACCAAGCCGCATAAACGGGGTGGCTACTAGAATCCGCGACGGCGAGGTGGCCCGCAGTATAGCCAACCGGCCGCCAGAGGCACCCTTGAAAACCCTTATGAATCATTCAGTTGTTACAACTTTTCCGCTCACTGAGACTGTAGGACAAGCGCTGGAAGTGTCGCTGCGCGGTGCCGACGAACTGCTGCCGCAGCAGGAGTGGGTGCAAAAACTGGCCCGCTCGCAGGCCACCGGCCAGCCGCTGCGCATCAAACTCGGCCTGGACCCGACGGCGCCCGACATCCACATCGGCCACACCGTGGTGCTCAACAAGATGCGCCAGTTGCAGGACCTGGGCCACCAGGTGATCTTCCTAATCGGTGACTTCACCAGCCTGATCGGCGACCCGTCCGGCCGCAACAGCACGCGCCCGCCGCTCACGCCCGAGCAGATCAAGGTGAACGCCGAAACCTACTACCGCCAGGCCAGCCTGGTGCTGGACCCGGCGCGCACCGAAATTCGCTACAACAGCGAGTGGAGCGAGCCCCTGGGCGCCAGCGGCATGATTGCCCTGGCCGCCAAATACACGGTGGCGCGCATGATGGAGCGCGACGATTTCCACAAGCGCTTCACCAGCGGCCAGTCGATCAGCGTGCACGAATTTCTCTACCCGCTGATGCAGGGCTACGACTCCGTGGCCTTGAAGAGCGACCTGGAACTCGGTGGCACCGACCAGAAGTTCAACTTGCTCATGGGCCGCCACCTGCAGCAGGAATACGGCCAGGAGCCGCAGTGCATCCTGACCATGCCCTTGCTCGAAGGGCTCGACGGCGTCGAGAAGATGAGCAAGAGCAAGAACAACTACATCGGCATCAGCGAAGACGCCAACACCATGTTCGCCAAGGTGCTGAGCATTTCCGACACGCTGATGTGGCGCTGGTACACGCTGCTGTCGTTCCGTTCGCTGGCCGAGATCGCACGGCTCAAGGCCGAGGTGGAAGGCGGGCGCAACCCCAAGGATGCCAAGGTGATGCTCGCCAAGGAGATCACCACGCGCTTTCACAGCGCCGCGGCGGCCGATGCGGCCGAGCAGGATTTCGCCAACCGCAGCAAGGGCGGCGTGCCGGACGATATTCCCGAAGTGCAGCTCGCGGGCGCGCCGCTGGGGATTGGCGCTTTGCTCAAGCAGGCCAACCTGGCGCCCTCGTCCAGCGAGGCCAACCGCCTGATCGACGGTGGCGGCGTGCGCGTGGATGGCGGCGTGGTGAGCGACCGGGGCCTCAAGTTGGCGGCAGGCAGCTACGTGGTGCAGGTGGGCAAGCGCAGGTTTGCGCGCGTGGTGCTCGCCTGAAACGCGCCTAATTTTTGGCTAAAAATAGCCTCTAGCGCTTATCTGGTAAGCGCTTGAAGCTATTTAATTAATAGCGTTAATAGGGCGAGGCCAGGGTGTCCGGGTCGGGCATGTCGCCAATGGCGCGGCGGGTGCTTTCGGCTTCGAGGGCCAGCCAGGCGCAAAAGGCCTGGATTTCGGGCCGCTGGCTGCTGCGCGGGCCCGTCAGCAGCCAGTAGGCCAGCGGCGAATCGAGCCGGTGGCCCGGCATCACCTCCACCAAGTCGCCCGAGGCCAGGGCGTCGGCAATCAGCGGCATGCGCGCCAGCGCCAGGCCCTGGCCGGCCAGGGCCGCCTGCACGATCTGGTGCGCGTAGTTGAAATACAGCCAACGCTTGGGCTGGAGCTGGCCGCAGCCCTGCGTATCGAACCAGCGCCGCCAGCTCAGCCATTCGAGATTCGCTGTGCGGTGCGCATCGCCTGCTTCAATCAACGTGAAGTGCGCCAGATCGGCCGGCATCTTGGGCGTGCCGCTGGCCTTGAGCAGCCAGGGGCTGGCGACCACGGCGAGCTGCTCCCCAAACAGGCGCTGGCCGCCCTGCATGCGGTGGCCGGGCAGACCGTAGCGCAGCGCCAGGTCGACATCCGAGGTGTCCAGGTCGACGGCGAGGTCGCTGGCGTCGATGCGGATGTCGATGTCCGGGTGCACACGCTGGAAATCCTCCATGCGCGGAATCAGCCACATCGAGGCAAAGCTGGCCCAGGTGGTGATGGCCACGCTTTTGCGCCCCGCACTTTGGCGCGCCAGGCGCACGGCGGCATCAATGCGCTCGATGGCGGGCGTGCAACTGCGCAGCAACTGGGCGCCGGAGCCGGTGAGCTCCACGGCCCGCGTATGGCGCAGGAACAGCGGCAGGCCGATTTCGTCCTCCAGCGCCTGAATCTGGCGGCTGACGGCCGATTGCGTGAGCGACAGGGACTCGGCCGCGGCGCGAAAGTTCAGGTGCTCGGCCACGGCCAGGAACGCGCGCCAGTGGCCCAGCCCCACGGGGCGGCTGCGGGGCAGTGGGCGCGAAGGAGGCGGGGTGGATGCGTTTGCCATGGCACCATTCTATTGATGCGCCTGGTGCATCAATGCAGCCAGGCGTTTTCATTGGACGGATGGGGTCTGAACGCCGACCATGACAAGCCTCATCACTGCATTTTCAGGAGCTTCTCATGTCCGCCCCCGCATCGTTGTTCCGTCGCCGTAGCACGGACGCCGCGTCTGCCCTGCCCGCCACCGCTGCCGGACAGCGCCTGGCGCCGGGCGAGGTGGCCCGGCTGTCGGCGCCCCGCGCGCAGCTGCTGCGCATCGATTCCGGCTGTGCCTGGCTCACGTTTGGCCGCGGCCCGTTCGAGCCGGGTGGTTCGCGCGCGGGCGACGTCTTTGTGTGCGCCGGCCAGACGCTGCGCGTGCCGGCCGGCTCTCGCGTGCTGATCGAGGCGGCGCGTGGCATGGAGCTGCGCTTTGCCTGGCAGCGGCCCGATGCCGTGCAGCGCCAGGTGCTGCGCCGCGCGCCTGCTTGCGCCCCGACGGCAAGCTGCTGAGCCAGCCTATCGGCCTCCACGGGCGGCGGGGATAATGCGGCGGGAGGCCGGGCGCCGCCCGGTGCACAGACGCGAAGCATGAACCCCATTGACACCGTGATCATGGCTGCCGGCAAGGGCACGCGCATGAAAAGCCGCCTTCCCAAGGTCTTGCAGCGCCTGGCGGGCCGTCCGCTGCTGCAGCATGTGCTGGGCCAGGCGAGCGCGCTGGGCGCGCGCAGCGCCATTGTCGTCACCGGCCATGGCGCTATGGAAGTAGAAGCTGCTTGCGCAGGTGTGGTAAGCGCTGGAGGCCAATTTGACCTGAAATTCGTGCGCCAGGAGCCGCAGCTCGGGACCGGCCACGCCGTGCAGCAGGCGGCGCCGCTGTTGCAGGACGACGGCACGGTCGTCGTGCTCTCGGGCGACGTGCCGCTGACCCAGCCGGGCACCGTGCGCGCCCTGGTGCAGGCCTGTGCCGACCAAGCGCTGGCGCTGCTGACCGTGCGCCTGCCCGACCCCAAGGGCTACGGCCGCATCGTGCGCGGCGTCGACGGCACCGTGCGCGGCATCGTCGAGGAAAAAGATGCCAGCGACGCCGAGCGCGCCATTACCGAGGTCTACAGCGGCATCCTGGCCGTGCCCGCGCGCCTGCTGCTGCAGTGGCTGCCGGGCCTGTCGAACCAGAACGCCCAGGGCGAGTACTACCTGACCGAGGTGGTGGCCATGGCCGTGGCGCAGGGCGTGCCGGTGGCCACGCACACCATCGACGACGCGGTGCAGGTGGCAGGCGTCAACAGCCCGGCGCAACTGGCCGAGCTGGAGCGCGCCCACCAGACCCGCAGCGCCGCCGCCTTGATGGAGCAGGGCGTGCGCCTGGCCGACCCGGCACGCTTTGACCTGCGCGACGACGCGCGCAGCGGCGCACGCGCCGAACTGGTGTGCGCGCAGGATGTGGAAATCGACGTCGGCTGCATCTTCACCGGCCGGGTCGAACTGGGCGAGGGCGCGCGCATCGGGGCCTACTGCTGCATTGCCAATGCGCGCATCGCAGCGGGCGCGGTGATTCACCCCTTCACGCACATCGACGGCGAAGCGGCCGGCGTGCAGGTGGGCGAGGGCGCGCTGGTCGGCCCCTTTGCCCGGCTGCGCCCCGGTGCGCAGCTCGGGCGCGGGGTGCACATTGGCAATTTCGTCGAAGTGAAAAACAGCCAGTTGGCCGACGGCGCCAAGGCCAACCACCTGGCCTACCTGGGCGACGCTACAGTGGGCGAGCGCGTGAACTATGGCGCCGGCAGCATCACCGCCAACTACGACGGAGCCAACAAGCACCGCACGGTGATGGGGGCCGATGTGCACATCGGCAGCAACTGCGTGCTGGTGGCGCCGGTCACCATTGGCGCGGGCGCCACGGTGGGCGGCGGCTCAACCATCAGCAAGGACGTACCCGCCGGCGCGCTGAGCGTGGCGCGCGGACGGCAAACCAACATCACCGGCTGGAAACGGCCGGCCAAGAAGCCCGCGCCCTGAAAGCGGCGCGCCGAAGGAGCGAGAGCATGACCAGCACCGCACCCGAAGGTTTTTCGTCCACCTCCCCCCAGGGTGAGACGCCCGCCCAGGAACTGGCGCGCCTGCGGGCCGCGCACCAGGACTTGCTGCGGGCCATTTCGCACGACCTGCGCGCGCCGCTGCGCCACGTCACCGCGTTTGCACCGCTGCTGCGCGAAATTCTGGAGCCCGCTGCCCTGCCGCCCCCTGAGCGCGAAGAAGCGCTGGAGTTTCTGGGCACCATGGAGCAGGCGGGCCAGCGCATGGGCCGCATGCTCGACGCCCTGCTGGCGCTCTCGCGCATCCAGGCGGCGCCGTTGCGGATCGAAACCGTGGACCTGCAGCACCTGCTGGCGCAAGTGGTCCATGAGCTCTCCAGCGTTTCCCAGGGCCGGGCCATCGCCTGGCAGATCGCCTCACCACTGCCCGCCGTGCAAGCCGACGTGCAGCAGTTGCGCCTGCTGCTGAAGGAACTGCTGGCCAACGCCATCAAGTTCACGCGCTCCTGTCCGGCACCGCACATTGCGGTTGCCTGCACGCGCGATGCCTCAGGCCTGTGCCGCTTGAGCGTGCAAGACAACGGTGTGGGGTTCGATCAGGCGCAGTCCAAGGGCCTGTTCGATCTGTTCCAGCGCTTGCACCCCGAGCGCGAATTCGAAGGCGTGGGCGCGGGTTTGGCGTTGGTGGCGGCCGTTGCCGGGCGCCACGGCGGCAGCGTCAGCGTGCAGGCAGCGGTGGGTCAGGGCTGCACGGTCACCGTGCAATGGCCGGGTTAGCCGGGTTAGCGGAATATTGCTATTTTTTAAGTAGCTATAAACGCTTGTCAGATAAGCATTAGAGGCCGGAAATTCTATTAATAGGGTCGCTGAAGTTCGCCGCCGTCCAGCGCGCCGAACACGCTGGCGACCTGGTTGCGGCCTTCGTGCTTCGCGCGGTAGAGCGCTGCGTCGGCCGCATTGAGCCAGTCGCGCAGTGTCATGTGGCTGCGGCTGGCACGCGCCATGCCAATGCTGCTGGTCAGGCGCAGCTCGGGCAGTTCGGCCAGGCGCAGCGCTTCGATGCGCTCACGGATGCGCTGGGCGATGGCATGGGCATGGGCTTCGTCGGTATCGGCGCAGACCACGGCGAACTCGTCGCCGCCATAGCGCCCGGCGCAATCACGGTCGCGCACCGATTCGCGGATGACTTCGCCCACCACGCGAATCGCTTCGTCGCCCACGGTGTGGCCGTGTACGTCGTTGATGGGTTTGAAGTGGTCGATGTCGATCATCAGCAGCCAAGCTGGCCGGTCGCTGCGGCGCGCGCCTTCCAGCACGGCCTGGGCTTGCTCCTGCCAGTGTGCGCGGGCGAAGAGCCCGGTCTGCGCATCGCGCTGGCGCAGCGCTTTCAACTCCTTGTTTTGCCGCGCCACGGTGCGAATCAGCCGGTAGCTCGTAAAACTCACCGCCAAGCTGTGCAGCACGATCACCGGCAGCGTGGCGATGATGACGGACAGCGAGCTGGCCAGTACCGGCTCGGGGCGCAGTACCAGCGTGCCCAGCAGCGCCATGCCTGCCATGCCAGGCAGCGAATACAGCCACAGCCGCTTGATGCCGGTGCCGAATTTGTCGTGCGTGGTGATCACCGCGAGCACGACGGAGGGCAGCAGGTTGAAGTGCATCAGCGGAATCCACAGGCCGACGATGGCCGAGTCGATCAGCAGGTTGCGGACTTCAGCGCGGTAGGGGTTGCGGCTGGTGCGCGCGTGCAGGTAGGCCAGGTGCGGCCACAGCCCCAGGGTCACGAGCGCCAGCCAGCCAAAGCGCGCCAGATCGCCGGTCTGAATCAACACGCTGCAGATCACCCACAGCCCGAGCCCCATGCCCAGGATGCGCAGCGGGTAAATGCTGCGGTAGGTGTTTGCGCGCGCGCTGGCGCTGCGGTGCTTGGGGGCAGGCTGCGGGGCGGCTGTCATGACCCAGGCACGGGGGGGCGCAGTTGCCGCAACTGGCGGCGCAGATCGCCCACTTCCTCCATCAAATCCACGGTGAGCGCCGCCAGATGCGGGTCGGCGTCAAAGCAGGCCTCGAGCTGGGCCACACGGCGCGCGCGGACCAGCGTGGTGCTGGCAAAGCGCCAGGTGACCATCCCGCCGCTGACTGCGTCGGCGGGCTGGGGGGCAATGACCCCGGCTTCGACATGTTCGCTCACCCATTCGGGTGCGCGGCGGCAGGCGCGGGCCAGTTCTTCGAGGCTCAAACTGTCGTCGCCCAGCAGTTCCGCCATCTGGGCAGGGAGGTGAAAGGCATGGGGCATGGTTCAGGCTCCTTGCTGAGTTTGCGAGGGGGCGCGCGGGTTGAACGTGGGGAACGCTTTGCCAAGCGCCGTCCAGGCAGCGCGCGCGGCGTCGCTGTCGGCCGGTGGCAGGGCAATGTCGATCTCCAGGTACAGGTCGCCCGGCGTCGCCGCAGGAATGCCGCGGCCCTTGAGGCGGAGCTTGCGCCCCGCGCGTGAGCGCGCCGGTACGGTCACTTCGACGGTGCCGCTGGGCGTCTGCACCTCGACGCTGGCGCCCAGCGCGGCTTCCCATGGAGCCAGTGGCAGCGGCTGGTACACGTCGCGCTCCACGCTGCGCCAGCGTGCATCGGGCCGGAAGTGCACTTCCAGGAACAGATCGCCCGCCGGCGCGTCGCCCATGCCCGGGGCGCCCTGGCCAGCGAGGCGAATGAGCTGGCCTTCGCGTACGCCCTTGGGAATCTTCACTTCGAGATTGCGTTCCTCGCTCACCATGCGCCCGTTCGGGCCGGGGCGCGCGGCGTGCAGCGAGAGCGTGCGCGTGCCGCCCTGGTAGGCGTCGAGCAAATCGAGCTCGATCTTGGCGTGGTGGTCGCTGCCGCGCCGGGCCGCATGGCCGCCGCCTTGGCCAAACCCGCCTGCACCGCCGCGCTGGCGCGCGGCCTGGCCAAAGAGCTGCTCGAAAAAGTCGCTGTAGTCGCCGCCATCCCCACCTTCATACGGGCTGCCCGAGAATTCAAAGCCGGTATCCCAGCCCGGCGGTGGGCGGAACTCGCCGCCGCCGCGCGCCCCTTGGGCGGCTGCCTGTGCGCTGACGCTGTCGTAGGCGGCGCGCTTTTCCGGGTCGGAGAGCACGGTGTTGGCCTCGTTCAGTTGCGCCATCTTGGCGGCGGCGTCCGCCTCTTTGCTCACATCGGGGTGGTACTTGCGCGCCAGCTTCCGATAGGCCTTTTTGATCTCGTCCTGGCTGGCGCTTTTCTCTACGCCCAGCGTCTGGTAGTAATCCTTGAATTCCATGCGTCAGGACTCCGGTTGGGGTGGCTCAGGCCATAGTGTGAACTCTACGCCAGGCGCTCTGTGTGCTGCACATTGGACAGTGTCTCAGAGTGAGAAAAATTTGATAGCGGCAAGCGCTTACTGTGCCTGCGCAAGCGGCAGTTTTGTCTCGAATTTCGCTCGGCGTGTGGCGAAGTGCAGTTTGACGTTGCGCACGTTGGCATCCTGTGTGAACAGGCGTGCGGCAAGCTCCAGGTAGTGCGGCATGTCGCGCACTTGCAGTACGAGCACGAAGTCAGCCCCCGAGGCCATGCGCCAGCACTGCGCCACGCAGGGCTCGGCCACGGCGCGCGCCTCGAAGGCGTCCTGCGCCTCGGCGGTCTGGCGGTCGAGCAGCACTTCACCAATCGCGTGCAGGCCATGGCCCAATGCCGCTGCCAGCACCTCGGGCTGCAAGATGGCGACCTGGCGCGCGATGAGCCCGGCCTCCCACAGCCGGCGCACGCGGCGCAGGCAGGTGGGAGGGGATATCCCCAGCTGTGCAGCGAGTTGCTGGTTGGTGGGCGTGGCGTCTTCTTGCAAGGCAGCGAGAAGTTTTTTATCAACGTTATCAAGCAATAAATTTTCCATAAATTTCATTTATTTGATTTAATGAATTTTATGGAAATAATTTGTTGAAAACAATCCCACACATTTCTAGTTGCCGCACCTAGCATGCCTGCTGTTCTTTCCATAGCAAAGGCTTTCCATGTGCGGCATCGTTGGCGCAGTTGCGCTCCATGACATCGTTCCCACCCTCGTCCAGGGCTTGCAGCGCCTCGAATACCGTGGCTACGACTCCTGCGGTGTGGCCATTCACGCCGCCAGCCTGAATCCCGCCGCCGCCGGAGGCCTGGTGCGCGCGCGCAGCACCCAGCGTGTGGCCGAGTTGTTGGAGCAGGTGCGCACCGAGCACTTGAGCGGCGGCACCGGCATTGCCCACACCCGCTGGGCCACGCACGGCGCACCTGCGGTGCACAACGCCCATCCGCATTTCAGCCATGGCTGCACGCCGGGCGCCGCGGAGCAGCCAGGCCGTGTCGCCGTGGTGCACAACGGCATCATTGAAAACTACGAGCAGCTGCGCGAGCGCTTGCAGGCGCGGGGGTACGTGTTTGCCAGCCAAACCGATACCGAAGTCATTGCCCACCTGATCGACCACCATTACAGCGGCGACCTGTTTGCCGCCGTGCAGGCCAGCATTGCCGAGCTGCGCGGCGCCTATGCCATTGCCGTGATGCACAAGGACGAGCCCCACCGCGTGGTGGGGGCGCGCGCCGGCTCGCCGCTGGTGCTGGGTGTGGGAGCGGGTGGCGAGGCGCACTTCCTGGCGAGCGATGCCATGGCGCTGGCCGGCGTCACCGACCAGATCGTCTACCTCGAAGAAGGCGACATTGCCGACCTGCAGCGCGGCCGCTACTGGATTGTGGGCAGCAGCGGCAAACCGCTCAGCCAGGGCGATCGCCCGGTGCGCACCGTCCACGCCCACAGCGGCGCGGTGGATCTCGGGCCTTATCGCCACTACATGCAAAAGGAAATTTTCGAGCAGCCGCGCGCCATTGCCGACACGCTCGAAGGCGTGGCCGGCATCGTCCCCGAACTGTTCGACGGTCCCGAGCACAACGGCGCGCCGGGCGCGGCTGCCTGGCGCGTGTTCGAGCAGATCGACCGCGTGCTGATTCTTGCCTGCGGCACCAGCTACTACAGCGGCTGCACGGCGCGCTACTGGCTCGAAGACATCGCTGGCATCCCCACCCAGGTGGAAGTGGCGAGCGAATACCGCTACCGCACCAGCGTGCCCGACCCGCGTACCTTGGTGGTCGTCATCAGCCAGTCGGGCGAAACGGCCGACACCCTGGCCGCGCTGCGCCACGCGCAAAGCCTGGGCATGGAACACACGTTGACCATCTGCAACGTCGCCACCAGCGCCATGGTGCGTGAATGCAAGCTGGCCTATGTGACGCGCGCCGGTGTCGAGATTGGCGTGGCCAGCACCAAGGCCTTCACCACGCAGCTTGCCGGCCTGTTCCTGCTGACGCTCGCGCTGGCGCTGGCCAAGGGGCGCCTGACCCCCGAGCAGGAAGCCGCCCACCTCAAGGCGATGCGCCACCTGCCCGTCGCCTTGCAGGCCGTGCTGGCGCTGGAACCCCAGCTGATCGCCTGGGCTGAAGACTTCGCCCGCATGGAAAACGCCCTGTTCCTTGGTCGGGGCCTGCATTACCCGATTGCCATGGAAGGCGCGCTCAAGCTCAAGGAAATCAGCTACATCCACGCCGAGGCCTACCCGGCTGGCGAACTCAAGCACGGCCCGCTGGCGCTGGTGACCAGCAGCATGCCGGTGGTGACGGTGGCGCCCAACGACGCGCTCTTGGAAAAGCTCAAAAGCAACATGCAGGAGGTGCGCGCGCGCGGCGGTGTGCTGTATGTGCTGGCTGACGCCGATACGCGCATTGCCAACGGCGAGGGCGTGCACGTCATCCGCATGCCCGAGCACTACGGGGCGCTCTCACCCATCCTGCACGTGGTGCCGCTGCAGTTGCTGGCGTATCACACTGCTCTGGCCAAGGGGACGGATGTGGACAAACCCAGAAACCTGGCGAAGTCGGTTACGGTGGAGTGAGGCAGGGCGGTAAAGCTAGTTGTGATTGCAACAAATAAAGTCCGTCGGGAGCAAACAAAGTCCGTCGGTATTCCTGGTAATTAAAGTCGTAAACCCCGCTCTCGCATCCGTGCGGGTTTGGCACGAAGTGCGTTTTGGAAATAAAGTCGTAAACCCATGGGTGAGGACCACAGGCTTAGGCCGCTTAAGGCTGGTTGCAGTCGTCCGTCAGGGACTGCTTTGTGACTTCGAAGTTGGCGAACGCAGGCTCGAAGAGTGCGACGCCTCTACCGGCCTGGACGGAGCGGTCATCCGCAGCTCTCGATAGGTGCCTCGATGCATGCCGCGGCGCTGGAGCTCGCAGCGTGCATCTTCAATCATCGGATATCTCCGAACCCGGCGGAAGCATTTTTCTCATCTCACCAGCCAGAGACAAGGCCACTTTGGCAAAGCTCTCCAATTTATCGATTCTGTCGAGCATGGCCTGCTGGTTGGCCGCCTCTTGGCGCTGCAATAGCCCGTCGACGGCGAACTTGGCGATCCGCAGCTCAACGGTGGTGTCTAGGTTGCCTTTTACGGCCTCTTCCAGCCATGGGTTGACCAGCCCGACTGATCGTTCAGCGGCCGCACCGAGCGCGTGACGAATCAACTCTCTGGCTGCGTGATCGATGCCCACCGCGAACTCGAAGAGCTGCTTCTCCTCGTCCGTAGCGCCTTCAAGCTCTTCGCTGTTTGGCCGACGGGTGAAGAACCTCAGCTTATCCGCCCCGTCCACGCCCAACGAATTGAGCGTGCGCAGCAGAGGGTCCAGTTCCCGCAGTGGTCGCATGTAAGGGGGCAACGTGTAGCGGTGCGCCCAAAGCTTCAAGATCACATCAACGCACTGCGCTGTGGCGGCATCCCTTGTCGTCTCAGGCGCTTGCTCGGCAGCCAAGATCTTCTCTGCGACCAAGTGAGACATCCACTGCGCAGTGACATCGTTACTCCCTTCCAGCCCGGCAACGATCCTCTTGCCAAGCTCGATGACTGACTTAGAGCGATCGAGTGATTCCATCATGTCCGATGAGGTAGTACCGGTTGTAAGGGTAGTTGTGGAAGCTGTAGTCATCTTTGCCGGTCTCGTCCTTGGGCGGCTTGCGTCGGACTATGACGCGAACGATGAGGGAGGAATCCGGGCGCACTTGCAACAACGCGCTGATGAACTTGTTGTCAGCGCTGAGGCGGGTGCCGGTCAGGATGCCGCGTTCTTGACCATAACCCGTGCTGCGCGACCAGGTCTCGCTCCTCAAGGTGCCTCCGTCTGGCACCGTCCAGGATCTCGCATCGGGATCAGTCGTCAGAGTCAGGAGGTCAAGAACCTCCTGGCAAGGTCGTGGACCCGGGCTGCTAATCGTGCCGGCCCAAGGGTCAAATTCGTCGAGCCTCAAAGAATCACTGCTCGTCGCGACCCAACCGGACATCCTCAACTCAGGGGCATCGACTTTCTCTCCGTAGTCAACGTGATCTGCATCTGGAAGGTAGATTTCTCCGGGGTCAGGGCTGGTCTGGAGGGCAGCCAAAAGCGTCGCCGCGTGCCGCGATGGAACCAGCACTGATCCCACCGACACCGTTTCGGCGTTGGCTGCTTCTGTGGTCGTCCAATGGCCCCACAGGGCAGTCATGCCGTCGTCCGTTGTCAGTTGGTCATCCAGGTATTGCCTGCTGACTTGCCATGACCACGAGGCGTCAGATCGTTCGCTGCTCGTGGGGACGTCCTTTAGGATTTCAGGATCACGCCGTTCCGCAAGCCAGCGGTTGTCTGTGCGAGTGAGCAACTGTTCGCTCAACCAGTCATCAAACGGATTTTCGTACTCGTCCACGCGCCGACGAATAGGTTTGGTCTCCAAGAGGTTTCCAGCGACAAGCATCATGGCGTGATAGGACTGATAAACCACGCTGTCCTCCACCTCCGGCATGCTGCCTTGACGGTGCGTTGTCTCATTTCCTCGAAAGAGGCCCCGCTTGTAACGCTGATCATCATTGCGACGGTGCCCAAGCGACAGGCGCCCGCGCAAGACTGCCATCGCTCGCCGTTCGATGGAATGCTCGCTCAGCCCAAATACACGGCCCAACGGTGCGAACCAATACGGGCCGATATCGATGCCGAAGAAGTACCTGTCATCGTCGTCTATGGTCTCGCTGCTCGAGGGCTGGTCATCAAAGACTCTGTACTCGCCTCGGTCAAAGATCTGCGTTGGCAATCCAGGCTGGTTGGCTCTGTTCACGACATCAAGCAAGTCTTTTGGCAATGCGCTGGCTTCGTTCAGCCTCCTCAGTGTGTCTGTAGCGAAATGTCGAATGACGACATGCTGCTCCCTCGCGGCGGCGTCTAGAAAGGCAAGGAAGGGCACGACGGCACGAGGTGCGTCCATCGCGCCCCGTGCCAACGCAAGGCACAGCCATTGGCGAGCATGCCACTCGTAGAACATCAGTCCGCGGTCGACGAATGGCTGCGGGTCGGCGTTGAGCGCGCGAGCCGCCAGCGCGGACGACAACGGCTGCCAATCGAGTTCAAGGCAAATGCGGACACAGTGGGCATGCTCCCAGCGTTCAGTGGTGGACGGACGCGCTAGACCTGCCCACAGGTAGCCAGCCAAGGCCTCCACACAAGACGAAGGTGGCGCGAGCGACTCACTCCACCGGCCATCGCCATCCTCTCCCTCAAGAACATCTTCGAGCAAGTCGAAGCCGAAGTTGAGCACGTCATCGGCTTCGTCGCTGGTCAGGCGGCGCGCGAGTGGATCCACTAGATGGAACAGGTCTTCAGCATCAAGCGTGTCGAGATGCGATAGATATCCTTTGATCCTGGCTGATGCGACGTCCTTCTCTAAGACGATGCCTTCTGCATAGAGCCCGTCAAAAGGGCCCTCATGACCCCAGCCGCGGCGCCCGACGCGGTTGGGGTTTTTCGTGGCCACCGAAAGGGCTGCTTTCCTGAGTTCGCCGCGAACGGACTGGAGTCGCTTGCTCGGCTCGGGGAGGTGCCTGATCACGTCCATGAAGCTGTATACGCTGAACTCGTCATCCGCCTGGATAGCACGGAGGTATCCATCGATCTCGGACAGCGCCGCACGCCTACAGCCTTGCTCATAGAACTCGCGGATGTACGATCGATGGCCAACCTTCTTCAGCGATCGTCTTGCCGCGAGTACCGCAGCTGTGTCGCGGAGATCGACTCCGCTGAAGACGGCATCCCAATCAGGTTCCTGGATCTCTCTGTATGGGGGTGTCCACGGCGCAGGAGCCGTCGATACCGGTGGGGTGGCGGCCTTGGCTTCGGAAGCTCGAAGCAATCTGTCCAAATCTGGCAATGACATCGTCAGCGAGTCGGCCAGCGCCTTGAGTTCGCGCCAGGCGGATACTTCGTTGGTTTGGATGCGGAGGAATCGGTAGGCGATCTTTAGGATCAATCGTTTTTGGTTGATGTCCGACTCTGCGTTGATGGCCGATCTGGCATCGCTGATGCGTTTCCACCCACTCACGGTGCCGCTCAGGGCGATTGCGGCCATCGTTGGCAGCAGCCTGCGGTCTATCAGGCCGTAGACAGCGATCGGAAACAGCTCACCAGCGAAGCCAAACTTTCGATCCCGCCAGCGACTCAAGATTGCAAGACTGGATGAAGGGCAGAGGCCAACCAAGCCATGAACCAATCGGTCCCAGTTCATGTACTTGTCCCGGGCCATGTGCTCGTAGCTCAGCTCCGCGATGCGTGCCAGCCGGTACGCGGTCTGGGGTCTTGACTCTCCCTGCCGATGCGCCGCGTCCGTGAGATCGAGGAACGTTGTCCATCGAGAAAGATGCTCTTCTCCGATCTTGCTGGCAATGTCGATCGCTTTGTCGAAATATGCCGCCGCTTCCGACCGGCTCACGAAGAAGATGGCGCGGGCCAGCTCCTTGAGGTTCTCGACGCGCGTCTCCGCATCGTCGCGCGATGTAGCGAGCTGAGCAAACGCGCTGGAGCTCAGTTGCAAAGAGAGGTCGCCTAGGCCTGCTGTTCGTGCGGTCACGCGGCACATCCTCGTGAGAGTGCTCGAGTAGAGGCGGTCGCTCTTATCCACCCACTTCAGCAGCGCAGCGATCTGAGGCGGCTGAATGGCGCCCGCATCGCGCAGGATCTGCACCCACTCGATGGCAGCCACCTTCTCTAGATTGAAGATCCGCTGATAGTCTCGTGACGATGCCGATTGTGTCTGCCCGAGCGCAAGCTCGATCTCGTGATCCAGATTCGGCGGCACACGGCCGCAGGCAATCTCAGCGGCCAGGATGAACCAGGCGAGGACGCCTCCCGTGACATGTTCCAGCTGGGAGGCTTGCTGCCCCTTGACTGGAGATTTTTGCGATTCGAACTCTGGTCGGACGTCCTTGTGCGCCAGATCTATCAGCTCGATCTGTCTGCCGCGAAGCGCAGCTTCCAACGCGTAGGCTCGGACAAATGTCGCGCGTTCAGCATCGAAATCATGGAACTGCCGGGGCGGTTCCGCCGGCAGATACCGGCGTAGCGTCACTGCCCAGGCCTCGTCATCGCGCGGAAGGCGCCGAAGCGCTTGGGTGATCGCGCACCGAACCCCGTCCAGCACGCTGCTCTCAGACTTCCACGAGAGTTCCTCTTCGGGCAACTTGACCTTAGGGTCGACCAAGATGCCCATCAGATGGCGCAGGGGCTCCGCCGGCAGCAGGTGTCCAACCTGCCATGCTGCCGTTGCCAAGCCCAGCATCATCCAGACATCCCCTTCGGCGTGCTCGGCAAGCTCGTCAAGCTGCTTAAAGTCACCAACGTCAGCCAGTCGCGCAGCCACCAGTTTCGTCGTTCTCAACACGACGAACTTTGGAGTCCAACCTTTCAGGAAGCGCGCGGCTTCAGCAGGGCCGCGCAATCTCAGTACACCGATGGCAAGCTCGGCGACGTCCACGTCTTCGATCTTGTGTTCTTTGCGAAGCTTGGGTGGCAGCCTGCTCCAGGCGTTCAACGACTCCACGGCCATCCTCATCCTGCTCGCGGCCTCAGGAATGAGGTCAGCGTTGCCAGCAAGCAGCACCGCCTCATACGCATGGTGCGAGCCATGGAAACCGCCGCCGAAGGTCCGCCTGGAGACCATTTCTTCGATGCGATCTGACGCAAGCAAAACACCGGCAATGTCGGTGTTCTCCTGGATGAGCTTGTTCTGGCGAGTCTCACCAGCCACCTCGCCGCCGACTTTCAGTGCAAGCTTGGCGGCGGCGACATCCCGTCCCTGTTGGAGGCACGCCCTGAGAGCGAACATCAGTCGTTGCAACTCGACGTCGCGGCGATCGAGGGGGTTGTCGGGCAGGCTGTCATTCGAGAGGGCCAGCGCGATCAATTCGTCCATCCGGCCGGCTGACAGCAGCAACTGCGGTAGCGCCGCCGCAACGTAGGAGCTGGTCGCCGCTAGAGGCTTGAGCTTCAAGAGAAAGGCATCAAGCGCGGCCGCATCTGGCTTGAACGTCTCGTTGAACCAGGTCTCCGCAGGCTCGTCCATAAAGTGCAGGCCCGATTCCTTGACGAACAGCGGCCGCCCGAACTCTGTAGCGAACGTTCGGACAGCGCTCTCCGGAACTCCTGCGATCTGTGCCAAGATGGAAATTGGCACAAGGGGCCGGAGCACTGCGAGCCCTTTGCAGATGAGGTCGATCTGATTCGACTCAGTTGGACCCCACTCGGCTTTCAGCCGGTTGATGGCCTTGGTTAGCAACCCTCCAATCGCGCGCTGGACTGTCGTGGGTGTTGGTCCCAAAGCCCTGAGCATTTCCCCGAGGGGCGGAGTGCCCTCCATGGCCATCGCCTGAACTCGAGGGTTATCGCTGCTGAGAAACGCAAACTCCGAAGCTTCAGCGTCCGTCGCATCGGGATAGCTCAGCCGAAGGTGCGTTGCAGTCTCAGCCTTCGAAAACGACTCCAGCTTGATCGCGATGGCGTCGAGTGGCGCTCCAAGGTAGTCCTGTCGATGTGATCGGCATGTGAATGCGAATCGCACCCCATCAGGCATGTCCGTGTTGATCAGGTCATGGACAAAGGCGCGCTCCCCAATCTCTTGCGCGGCCATGTATGCGTTGTCTGCCGCATCAATGATGATGCAAAGGCTAGCCTGGGGCGTGTTAGCTCGGAGAAGATCAATGGCCTGCTTGAGCCGTGAAACGAAGGCCCACATAAATTGCTTGGGGTCTGTGCCGTGGGACGGAATCAACGGCAGGCACAGCTGCTGTCCCGCGAGCTCGTTCGCGATCTGGACGAGCGCATCACGGTATCGGTGGCGGTAATTCAGGGCCTGGCGGTAGGTGCCGTCACCGAAGCAGTCGTACAGGATCGCCATCGACCCAGCAGGCATGGCACGAGCCAGGTGAGCTGAGAGCGTCGACTTGCCCACACCGCCGTCTGCGTGGATGACGACGGGGCGCTGCGCGGAGAGGAGCGCGGCCAGGATGGCTGGCTGCTGCGTTCGAGGAAGTACATGCTTCGGTTCCGAGATCAGCGAGGGCGCAGGCAGCAGATCGTTCTCGCTCACCCGTAGAGCTTGAAGCACGTCGTAGAGCCTGATGGAACGGTCCTTTGCGCCTTCGTCCGTCGCGCGGCGGGTGACCAGCTCTTTTAGTTGAAGCGCAGCCTCGGTATCGGATTCAGAGAGGTATGCACCCAAGTCCTGGCTCAGGAGGTTGCGCTGCTCCCACAGATCTGGCTCACCGGCTTCAACTGAGAAGGCGGCAAAGAAATTCTGCACGCTGCTACCAGCGGACGCGGCATACCGTTTCAGCAGTTTGTCAATTGCACGGTGCCGCGGATCTGTCGCCCCCGCAGCGAGATCGGCCAAAGCTTCCAGGACATCCGCAGCAATAGGCCTGTTCGTCAGAAAGACGAACCCAACCTTCTTCGCCAGGACATCCAGACCGAGCGACGCCTCCAATTTGTTGAAGCGCTCGGCGAAGCCTTCGATGGTTCCTTTGAGGCCGCTGGCCGTCCAGGGATCGTGAGCGTGCTTGGACGAATGCTTGAGCTGCATATAGCGGATCGACGTTGCCGCTACTACGTCCTCACTCCCGTAATACAAGCCGACGTCGATGACCTCGTTGCCCACGCTCGTGGATGAGTCCCCCTCGTCGAGTGACGGTCCTTCGACCGTCACTGCCACTAGGCCGTCCGTGGATCCGAGCAGCCGTAGGCATTGCCGGGCTGCCCATTGGTAGTGAAACTGGTCGCCGCTTCTGGAGGGACCTACAGAACCTTGCTTCGCCATAGCTTTGGCGCTCCCTCTATCAGTCTATTCGCGGAGCTTACAGCCCCCGGCTGTCGTCGGCGGATATGTTTGGGGCCAGCTCCTTACATCGAAGGTTGTGGGGCCGCTTTCGGGCGTCGAGTTTGGCAAAGTGAAGGGCGGCATCCGCTGCAAATGAGACTTCAACAAGAATTCTTCGTGGCTCGCTCAAGCTGTTGCCGGACTGTGCGTGCACATCAAGCCTTTAATGGCTTATCGACAGCCTCCCGGGACGAAGTGTTGGACTCCTCCCCCACCACCGGCATCTCCTCCCAGCGCGTCGTGTAAGCCGGCGACCACATGACAGACAACTTCTGTCATTGAGTATCTGTGCGAGATAGCAATAACCGACGCACCCGCGCAAAGCCCTCTGGAGTTTTGGCCACCTCTACTGGAGTGATTCCATCCAGTGCCAAGTGGGGTATCTAGCCAGCGGCGAGCGGCAAGCAGGCTTCCTTTGGCCAAGACGGCAAGGTGGTCGAGTTCTTCGAGGCGCTCATAGTCAGGACTGCCGAATTCTCGACACACGGGCGCAATGCGATCCCAGTCTGTCAGCGGGTCCTGCTGTGACTTGTCGCCTATATCATTCGTGGTGCTTGCTTGGACTTTTTTCGTCGTTATACACCCCTCGCAGGTTCTGTCTTGACCATTCGCGCCGAGTATTCACATCGCTCCTTTGGGGAAGGATCCACATGAAGAATCCGCATTATGAGTATCTGGGCAGGCGCATGCGGGAGTATCACCGCACGCACCCGTGGCGCCTGTCAGAGGGCGGCCTGTACGTCCCACACGCCTACTGGGACATGGGGCCGGAGAGTCTCTCGTACTGGGATGACGTGGGCTTCATCCTCAACGGGCGGCGGGTCATGGTTTGGTGGCAGCATCCTCGGTACGGTTACCGGAATGCCATCGAATCGTTGGCGTTTAAAGAGGCTGGTGACGACCCTAGGGATGACTGGCTATTTGAAGGCGGAATCCAGAGCTACAAAAAGGTAGGCAAGTCCGGTAAACGGAAAAAGCCGAGCAGCTACACCAGCCGTGAGATGTCTTCCGAGCAGAGGCTGTACTACGACAAGGTTTCGCAAATCGAGGGTCGGCTGACCCGCGAGGGGATCGACCATCAGGTGTCACTGTCGTGGAAATGGGAGCGCCTCAGTTGGGCCATGGGCGTGAGCCTGGTGGCGCCGATGGAAGTGCGTAATGAACAGGACCTCGCAGAGGTAGCCCGCTTGGCCCGTGCACTCATCTTGCAGCAAACCACATTGGCACGAGAGTTTCCAGACTTTGTATACGACCGAGCGAGCTGGCTGCGTGACCAAGCCCTATTGGCGGCGCAACCACCCAGGGAAACACACAACCCAACCGCGTAAGTAATTGCCATTGCCCATCAGCAGCAGGGCATAAAAAGGTGGAGTGTGCTACACCGTCAACGCCGCCTGGCAGCGCTGTAGTTTCTCCCTCAGCTCACATTGAACCTCGGGGCTGGATAAGCCGGTGGACCCATCGCACGCGACCAAGTTCTGCCGCGACGATTCAGGCCATTCCTCCAAGTCGTCATCCAGTGCGAGCCATTGGCGGGGTTTCCTGCGCAAGGTCGTCCTGCACCTGCAAGCCCCGCGGCATGGCTCGGAACATTGACAGGTTCCAGGGGGCCACGCCATACACCTGCTTGTGGTATGTCCCACCGATGAACCGGGCGCGCAGGGTGGCAGGGAGCGCACTGCGGCATGTCTCTGAATTCAAGCTGGTGATCACGAGCACTTGGCGACTGCAAAGTCCGTTGGAGCATTTGCGACGAAGGTTCAGCTTGGATGCAGGCGCGCAATGGTCTCGGCGGAGGGACCAACGACATCACCATCGGCGGCAAGCCGCGCTCTGCCAACGGCAAGGGCGTCCGTTTTGTGCTGCATGCCGCCTTTATCGTCGCGGTGTTCGTGCACTGCATTGACAACAATGCTCCCGCTGCCAGCCTTATTCGACACAAACTCATAGGCTCCTGTCCGTGCCGTATGGAAATAGCCCCGCGTCAGTCTCAGCACGGAGCACAGCCTTGATGGCCAACTGCGTGAGTGGCAGTTGATCGAGATGTCCCAATTTCGCCTTGAGTTCGGGCAACCTCTGGTAGATCTGCCAAAGCTTTAACCTGCGACCTGGCGCTTCGCTCGCCAACTTCATTGCCACCTCTGAAATCTTGGTCACAAGGTCCCTGTCCCTGACATCCCAGTCCACTCTTGAGCCACCATGTTCTCGTTGAACGCTTAGCCCCTGTGCCTGCGCCAACATCCATTCACGATCATTCCGGTAGAGCCAGGTATAGATGTCAGGCCTCGGTAAACGCACTGCATTGAATCCTGAATTTGGGTTTGCTGTGATGAGCATGCTCCATGTATTTCGAGCATGCCTTTGAGCCTTCGATTTTCGGGCTGCCATCCATGCCTCTCGCAAACCGACCTCTGTACGAAGCAGTCGCGTCACGGACCCTATCGATACAGCACCCATCGATGCCACGTCGCTCTTGGACGCACCCCTCCTCAGTGCGGAAGTCATCCGGCTCCTGACTTCATCTTTCAGCAGACTGGGCCTCCTTCTGGTCGCAATACCCTCACTGGCCAGCCATGCCATGCCTGTATGCGGATCAATGCCTAGTTGCCTCGATGCCGTAGAAACGCTGAGTCCACTAGAGACCAAACTCAACAGAGCTATCCGCTGCCGGACTTTGCTTGTGTCGCCTCGACGTGCATCTATCTCCCGCTCACTGGCTTCTAGTGGCTCCGCTGGTCTACTCATACCGGCGACGAAACCATCCATCTCGCCAAAGAGCCACCCGATAAGCGCCAGATGGCGTAAGGGGTGCTGTCCACTGCGCGGCTCATACGTCAGCCGAGCGACTTCGCGTGCCGCAGCCTCCGAGGAGTCGGGGAATGCTCGCAGCTCATCAATTTGACGAAGTGGCCTTACGAAATCGGCGTATTGCTGACCGATTCCCTTGTGTGCCAATCGCCCACGACCTTCACCGCGAATGAGGCCTTTGTCGCGTAAAGCCAAACGGTACGCCCCAGAGACCCTCACGGGGTCAAATCGTGTGCCGGCAGGCCTCGACCAAAGCCAGACCGCCAGCCTACCCAAGCACTTCAGCGCATCAATTCCACTAGAAACAGCCTCAGTCTGTGTCAAGTGAGAGGCTGCAGGTAAAAGCCATTGAAAGCGTCCGACACCAGATGCCTTCAGGTCTGACTGCGCAAGCAACTCGCCATGCAGGGGGCACACCCAAACACCTGGCAGTTGATGCTGAACGTGCCAATAGCTAGCGCCCCATTGCGTGCGATCTGCTGACATGCAGGCAGGACAAGCCTTCAAAGGATGGTTCGCCCTGAACCTGCTGGTGAGTAGTCCCAATTGGTACTTCAAGCTGCCAATTGAAGTACCCGTCATGCTTGCAATCACGTCTGCTTCGGTAACACACGGAGCAAAGGGCAAGTAGAACGGCAATACGGAGCGACAGCGGATGATGGATTCCGCGTCTCCGAGTTGACCACCAGTCACTTCAACGAAATGACCGATCCGACTGGGGAGGTCATGCGCCGCTCCCTGACTTTTATGTCCAAACAGCTGCAGACATGTTGAAGAGGCCCTGTAATTCCTCGAAAGCCAATGATGCCTGCTGCAAAGGCTAAATAGTGATTCGCTTGGCAGCCAAGCCTGTGGAATGACTTCATCAAATAGGTCACGGACTTGACTCGTGGACATTTTTCCCCATGCGCAACAAGCAACCGTAAAACGTCTACGACTTTGCTACTGTCTCTTCCGCAGCAAAAGCACCTTGTTCTGAGACCCATCCCCTGTCTGTCGGTCATCCTTTCCGTTGGCTTTGGCATCCGCTTCCTTGTTTGACTTATCAAGCTGCCATGCGCCAATCAATAGCAACAGCAAGCCATAGCCCAGCCACATCATGCGGTCCAGGATCATAGAACTCGGCCAAATGAAAAAGGCGACGGTGATGCAAAAAGGTGCCAAGCACAACAAGCCAATCGCAAAGCGAAAGCGGCGCTGGCCCTTTGGCTTCTGGGGTGGCAAGAGGCTCATCACCACGCGAGTCAATTCCTCGTCAACGTTTTCTGCAACCCTTCGGGGATCTTCCGAAACGCTCATGTCATTCACCCCTTGCGCTCGCTACCCCATTCAAGCGACTAAACGCAAGGCATCGTCCAACGCCTGCGTGTCCATGCACCCCTTGGCCGCCAACTTTTGATAGAGCAACTTCAGAAGCAGCATCTGCTTCGTAGGCGGCACGGTGATCTCATGTGCGACAGCCCAGCTATGCATGCCCACCATGATTCCCTCGACCACGCTCCAATCAATCAAGCGTGCCGCGGCCACCGCAGCGCGCTCACCTGTCATCACGAACATGACATCGACACCTGCGACTTCGCCGAGCATCACCAAGCGGGACACATCGAGCGGAGCCCGGTCTCCTTCCAGCGCTGCATAGCCAGACCTGCCGATAGCGATAACTTGGGCGAAATCATCTTGACTCCGTCCAAGTCGCCGCCGCTCCTCTGCTAGTCGTTTGCCAAACATATTGCAAATCAATCGAATGTCACTATGATTGGCAAAAGTTTACATCAATACCATTAAATTGCAATGTCCACATCAACGCTCCGCACCCCATCGGAAGCTCAAGCTTGGCTAGAGCGACATGGGGTGACTGCATCTGAGTGGGCGCGGGCACATGGCTTTGCGCCATCAGTCGTGTTTGCATTGTTGAGTGGGCGGACACATGGGCGGCGTGGGCAAGCGCATCGCGCAGCGGTAGCCCTTGGCCTTAAGTGCGTAGCGCCGGACGAGGAGGCATCGCCGTTAGCAGATATTCCATCTATTGCAACAACATCCGCCTCACCGAAAGCACCACGAATAAATCACTCCATTTGTCACTTGACCAGAGGAACTGCAATGACCTAATGCACAAGACTTACGGGCAAAAAGCACAACACCCGTGATCCCCCTGGCAGGGGATCACGGGTGCTTGGATGTGCGGGCAGAGATTTTGCGATTTCGCCTGACCGCTACTTTCCACCAAGACCAGCGTCCTGTCAAGCCGTTGACCGGATGAATGCTGGCCTGTGCTGCTGCCTGCTAATTCCACAATGCCGCCCCAAGAGGGTGCGGCGCCTTAACGCAGCATGGAAATAAGTTATGGGAACCGTTCGCCGCCTTACCGAGGCACGTTTGCGCACGATTTTATCGCGCCAAGATCCGCCCGCATTTGGACGTGACTATGCCCCCGCTATTCGCGCAGTCCGAGAGGAAGCGCCGGATAAGAGCCGATTTGCGATGGTCTGGTCAGCGCTGGTTGCACGCGACATCAGTACGCTCTCAAGACCAGAGAAATGGGTTCTGTACATCGTGCTGTACTGCCCCTGGCTGTTCGATATCCATGAGCAGCGCATGCTTCCCTACCTTCAAGCGCCACACCCACTGACCGGCCACCCCCTTGCCGTCGGCATGAGGTTGCCTAGCTTTCGGGGAACCCTTGCCATCGCAGAGGAACTCGGCGCTCTTGAGCTTCATCCTGTCCTGCACATCGCCAGCGCGGCTGATCAAACCGTGACGACTGCAGTCCCCTTCCCCTGGATCGGTGACTTCCTCCTATTTCTACTCGATGGCCAAGGCCCTTTTTGCATCAATCTCACCATCAAAGCCACAGATACAGAGTTCGATGTTCCTACCGTAGGTATGAAGCCCAATACGGACATGAAGCGGGCAGTCAGACATGCACAGGTCCGCCACCGGGCGGAGCAGATCCTTTATGCAGACGTCAACATCCCCACGATTCGGGTCGCTGCAGACACGGTGAACATCACTGTCCTTGCTAATCTTGAACAAATCTATGGGTGGCAAAAACGAGTGCATCCGTTCGATGAAGCACAACAGCTTGAGATCATTGATGCCTTCCGCGCTGGCGTTTTGGCGGGCATCTCGGCGTTAGAGGTCATCCACAATCTGATGGCCGAGTTCGGCCACGCACTGTATGACCTGAAGGTAGTCATGTACCAGGCCATCTGGAAGCGTGAGCTTCGCATCGACCTCTATCAGTACTTCTTCATTGAGCGGCCGCTAATCACGGAGCATCGCGACGTCCTTGATGAGTTCAGCCACTGGTTCAAGAGGATCTGAGCATGTCAGGTATCTGCATAGGCACACAACTTGAGGCTCCGCAAGGGTATGGCGTGCTCGAGAGGGGTATGACGTATCACTTCCTCAGAAACAGTTCAAAGACCGATCGCGTTCTGCTCTTGCTCTTTGCTGTGCGCAAGCCAAAAGCTGTCACCTATAAATCAGCCAAGCGCCCTAACCGGATCATCACCCCGACACCTTTGCCGATTTTGGTTGGCGTGGAGCGTCAGTCGTTCGAGGACGGCGTGAGGGCGGGAAAGATCGTCAAGGCCAAGAATCAGTCGTCCATGCCGCCATGGTTAGCCGACTTGGAGGGCCTCAATCTTCACAACCTTGACGAGCTACGGAAGAAGCCAGTACGCAGCCATGCGGATCGGATGGAGGAAAAGATCGAGGCCATCTTTCCGCTCACGCAGAAGTTCGAAGAGGTGTTGGATGCCAAAGATCCGGATCGTGTCATCAATGCCCACGCCCGCTCTTGCAGCCCACAGCGGAACGAGACCCGCATGCGCCTCTGGTTCTATGTATACATGCTCTTTGGGCGGAACCGGTTTGCGCTGCATTACCCAATTGCCAGCATAGGGCGCTGGTCGCGGGTCACAACCACTCCCAAACACAAATGGGGTACACCTCATAAGTACAAGGGCAAAGAGCACGGGCACAACACGTCGCCCGCCATGAAGGCTTTGATCCTTAAGGGGTATCGCCGGGAAGTTGGGCTCGGAATCACCATGACCTCCATATACAACAAGTCCATGATGAAAGACTTTGGCTGTCGCTTGAGGGAAGTGCACCATGGCGACTTCGTACACAAAGAGATATGGCACCCACAAGGCAAACCGTTTCCTTTGAAGGGCGCATATGTCTACCACGTGATCGAGGAGTTCGGCACTGAAAAAATTCAGTTGAACATGTATGGATACGTCAGAGCACGATCCAAGATGCTCCTACCCGTAGGAGCGTTCACTGAGCGAGTATGGAACCTCATGCAGAAGGTCGAACGCGATGCCTATGCGGTAGGTGATCTCGCCCGCGGCTTGATCGAAGGCAACCCTCTTCCTCCCCTATATGTTGTCCGCAAGCGTGACACTGCAAGCGGGCTCGTCACCGGCATTGGTTTCAGCCAAGGTGGAGAAAGCGCATCCGCCTATCGGATGGCACAGTTTTGCGAAGCAATCGACAAGGTTCGATTCTTTGCACTTTTTGGCCTGGAACTTTCGCCAGAGCGCTGGCCCAGCAAGGGCATCTCTTCCTTCGACATTCAAGACCGTGGCGCCGGCAGTACGCCGGACGCATTCAGCCGGATTTTAATGTACAAGCCTTTGGTCAGTGAATCGCCGCCAGGTCATGCAGGTCAGAGCAAGGCAGTCATTGAGTCATCCAATCCAAAAACCTACACCACGGATGAGGCGCCTGGATTCACGGCCTCTAACCTTCGAACTTTTGAACTCATAAGACGGGAGCTTTTTCGCGTTCTGAAGGACAACGACACCTTTTACGTTGGCGATCGCATCCCCCCAGACCTTGCCGAACGAGTGACACGAGCCACACCTTTAGCCATCTGGAATACCTGGGACGAAATCGGAAGAAACGATGCGTTGCAGATGGGTTTTGAGGACGCTGTTCGTGCCTACCTGACCAAAACGAAAGCCAAGCTGACCAAGGAGGGCGTTGTATTGAACAGCATGCTGTTCAGGTCTGACGCGCTAGACCAAGTTGGCGCGCGGAAATTGGTCTCTGGAAAACAGACGGTAGACGTGGAGGTATACGTGCTTGATGCATGTTTGCGCCACATCTGGACCGACTTCAAGGGGCAACTCATTGAGCTGGACCTGACCCTCAAGGTGCCTGTTGGAAACGAGGTACTGCTGATGTCCCTGGAGGAGATCAAGCAGTTCGAGGCATTCTGCCGAGAACGTGACAGCTTTCATGACGAGCACTGCACAGCGGTATCGATTCAGATTTATCACGAGTTCAAAGAAGCCACTGGACGCGACTGGGACACAGGAACACGCGTCAAAGGGCGAGCCAAGCGTGGCACACCATCAGCCAAGCGTGAGGCCGCCGAAGCGCGTGGTGCCGTCCACGCAGCAAAGGCCCGCGCATGACCAACATCTTGGTAAGCCGTTACTCGGATCTGAATTCCATCGACGTGATCAAACGTCAATCCAAGGTCGAGGTTGATCCAATGGCCGACCTCCACGACGACACAATTGAAGGCGCCTGCCTTCGCATCAGCAAGGCTTGGAAGACGACCTTTGTCCCGACCAAGGCTGCGGTGGAGATCATTCGTGTACAAATCGAGTGTGCTCAAGCTCATGCGTCGGTGTACTACCCAAACCCTCATTCCTTGCTGGCTTGTGGCTATGCAGATTCCATAGACGTAGATCCATACATGCCGACATGCCTCACTGGGCTTGCTGGCACGGGCAAATCGCAGATCCAGCATGCATTGATGCGCCTTTTTTCCAGCAAAAACTACACGCTGAAGCTCGATGGCCATCGGGTCTTGCCCTTAACTGCATTCACTCGAATTGCGGTGAGTGGCCATAAGAGCATCTCTCAGATACTTCGGCCACTTTGCAGACCTGAAGTCGCCAACGGATGTGTTCGCATTTCCGAGCCTCAGATGCCTGTGGAGTGCGCTCAATGGCGATATCTGACTGGTGCGTGCCTGTTCAGCGCCGATGAGATGCAGTTTCTGGCGCAGTCCAGGGAAGCCACCACATTGGTCACCCAAGTCCTGCTGGCTTTCGCGGAGGTCCGGACGCCATGGCTCTTTGGCGCCAACTACAGCCTGTGTTGGAAGCTTCTCTCTCGTCCGTCGGAAGCCACGCAGCGCCTTCTAAGCCGTCCTGTTGTATTGGTTCCCGATGCGCCAGGATCAACGTGCTGGGTCGACGTGCTTGAGGCGTACGAGCGCGTAGTGCCAGGTTTTTTCGGATTTGGATTCAAAGAGCGCCGCTTTGACCTTTGGAACTACACGGCCGGCATCAAACGCGAGCTTGTCAGCCTACTGGCACATGCCTATCGGCTTTGCCGCCAACGCGGCGCCCGAGAAGTCGCGTGGAGTGACGTGGACCTCGCGTATCGCTCAATTGAGTTTTCAAAGTCTCGTAACGACGTGGCCCTGCTGATCTCTCATGCCGCGCAGGGTGGGACATTGCGTCAGGACTTGTTGTGCCCCTTTGCGGACGATGCAAACGGTGAGTCTGTCGAAAAGTACAAGACAGAACTGAGAAATGCACGAGCAAACAAAGTCGTCGCGGCAGCAGTCGATGCATCCATGACAGTTGCCGAACGCAAGGCTCTGAAAGCTGTTAGCAGCACAAGTAACAATAACGATGAAAAGCCATCTAGCTCTGTCGTCAAGCTACGAAGAACGGCCAAGCCCACTGTAGCCGGCCTGCAAGAGGCTGGCCGACGCTTCAAAGAGGACAAGAGGCCATGACAAGCAACAATGGCGGCTGACCATGCGATTAACGTTTGCCCCGATCATGTGCAAGTCAAATCGGCTGCGCAATTTGCTATTCCAGAGTTATCTCGGCTAGAGAAATTGACGGTGCCTGGCAACGTCATGCTCTTATACCTGTGCAATCTCTGCCGTCCAGAAACCCTTGTCATTTGTTCAATCACCTTGACAGGGCGAACACAGGTTACGCGCAACAGTGCCTGAAGGTCTTGCACATCGACCGCATGATCTGCGCATGCTTGCTCGATGGATTCGCCGCCGACAAAAGAGTTAAGAGCAGCCCCTAATGGACCATATCCAATTTCCTTCAAATCAGGCAACCCCAGGTTCAACAAGTGCGAGCTAACGTAGTCCACTGGCAGTCCAATGTTCTCAGCCAGCTCTCGATGATCTCCTCTGTGCCTTGCGTAGTGTTGCCAAGCCTCGCCTTGCCAGAATTGCATGCCGTGAGTTGCGTGATCTGCCAGCTCGGTGCGGGGTAGATGCTGACACGAAGCACGAACTGCTGCAATGGCATCATCAGCCGACGGATAGAGAGCCGCCAGCGCCAACGCATAAGAATCACCTCTCACAGGGACAAGCGAGAACAATTGGGTGTCAATCCGACTACTGAATTCAGAATCAGGCTTCTCATAAAGCCCTGGGACGTGCGCTTGCAACCATTGCTTCGTCGCCAGGTCCCGGACTCGGTCACTCAGCGGCGGCTGCTTGCCAACCATTGCCCGCCTCAAACCAAGCGCTGTCGCCCGCTCTCGAATGGGAGGGTGCAATTGGATTGTTGGGATCGGTTGAACGAGCGTCAAAAAAGAACTCACTATGGCGACATATCGCTGGATGAATGGATCCGCCTCGTCAAGACTGCGTGCACAAGCATCCAACTCACGCAACTGATTTCTTGCTTTCCAAACATGTGGCAAAGCAATAAACGGGTCCGTCGAATCAACCTGCCAAAGAGACTCATGATGATGGATGCACCAATCCACACCAATCAGGTGATGCGCCCGACGAAACCATGAGAAACCGAATGTCTCAAGATCCAATTTGAGGCACTTCAAACAGACGAATCCGCCTTCCCTTGGCGCCGTTGTCCCCAAGCGCTTGGTGTAGGAGCGATCCCCCCGATGCCCATGGGGGCGTATGACATCGCCTTTCGTCGCAACCCGAAGCACGGGAATCATTGAGTGCGCTTGCGCGTAGGCAATCGACGACATACCGGTTGCCAATGCGAGCAACTCCACCATAGGCAGCCCTTCCACCTCGTGACCATCGGCCGTTAGCGCAGATCTCAAAGCTAAGTGGACTTGTCGGGACTGCAATCGATTCAAGCTGCCAAAGCGCCCCGCATGCGCCGCTGAGAGCTCATCTGGCATGGCCTCGACAACGATCATCGGGCGTCCTTATGGACGATGCGGATTCGTGTATTGTTCATGCATAATAATATGCATATTATGCCAAGAAAAGCTAGACCACCTGATCGTCAACTGCCCCACTTGCGCCACGAGTTGGCAGCTTATCTTGAGCGAACGGGCGGCACCCCAACCAGCTATGCTAGGCAAATGGGTATCAGTCAATCCACCGTTCAACGCTTTTTGACAGGGCGCACTAAGAATATCACTGAGGCTATTCGTCCACTTCTGATCTATGCAGGTATTCGTCTCGATTCAGGCATGAACGAAGATCAACAATCTTCCGCGTCTCCAGGAAGCGTGCGGCTCAGGCGTGCGCTGGAGAAGGTGTGGGACGGAGACGAGGCCTCAGCCATGGCGTTGGCTCAGGTGATTGAGGCTGTCGGTCCGTTCTTGAGCAGTGGCAGTAGTAGATCTTTTAAGCAGTAAGCATTGCGTTGCACCTGCAAGAGCACTGAATCGCACCAGATTCCCTAGGTACTTTTGAGTCGTTGGAAATGGTGTTTCTCGAGCTCTACTGGTGATAGTCCTACTACCAACCAACGAAAGATGGCGCGCTACGCCGACAGCGCCCCATGGCAGCGCTGTAACTTCTCCCTCAGCTCACGTTGTGAACTTCGAAGCTGGACAGGCCGGTAGCCCCGTCGCATGCAACAAGGTTCTGTCGTGACGCCTCAGGCCAGTCCTCCAGCTCGTCATCAAGCGCTATCGACTGGCGGGGTTTTCTGCGAAGTGCGTCCTCCTCCTGAACCTGCACGCCCCGTGGCATGGCACGAAACATCGAGAGGTTCCAGGGATCCACGCCATGCACACGCTTGTGGAATGTCCCGCCGATATACCGAGACCGCAAGGATTGCGGATGGCGCTTGAGGCTAGCGCTGTATCCAGGACGAATACACCAGGTGCTGCTCAGCACAAAGACCCCCACCACTGGGTAGGGCTCAGGTGCCGCCTCCAGAATAGGAATCTATTCAAACAAGGCATGTCCCGCTGCTTCATGCGGTCTCATGTAGATGCCGTTGCGGGGATGCCAGAGAACTTATTCATGGTGGACAACCTCATCGAAATCCAGGTCGAGAACAACATCTTCGCTGCGCGGAATGGACGCAGGAAGATAGGGCTTGTTCTGGCTGGAGGACATTACTGCCTCCCAGGATTGTGCTGCGGGTGGATATCGCCAGGTTGTGATGACTGGGATGGCCAATACCAAACCCGAAACTTGCTTCATGCCCCATATCTACGAGAACACGCTCGATTGGGCTCGCGCAAGCGCACTGCTTACCACGCCTAGGCCGCCGGTTTCCTTCAGAATATCGATGGGACGGCGATCACCCAATGCGGGAACCACTCCCATGAGCCAATGGTCAAGCCAGGCCCGCGCATCAAAATTTGTTGGATCCCCAGACTCATCGACCATGCGCTGGACAAGCAGGGTGAGGGTCGCGATGTCGGCTTCGAGGGGCATGGTTGATTCAGTCGAGACGCGCTGTGGGTTCGGGGCATGATACCGGCCTACTGCCAATTGCCAGTCAACCCAAGGGAGCGTCTTGCGGGCATGAGCAGGCACACTGTTCGACAGCATCTCGCAGAATTTTTAGGCCGAAGCGTTGGATTAGGCCCGCACCACCAGCATGTCCTCCCAGCACGTCGTGTAAGCCGGTGACCTACGCTCCTGCCGCATCGCCCAGCGTGCAGGCTCACCTGCTACCTGCAGCCCAGCGCCGGCCAACTTCACCGTTCCCCGGCCGTACCGCTGATTGAGTTCATCAAGCACCCCCATTAGCCGTTCACGGGAGTCGTCAGAAGTTTCCAGTGGATCCAGATCGAGTTCACCCTGTCGCAGGCGTGCGCTGTGCAGGTCCAGCAACATGACACCCGCCTTGATGAATTGGTAGCCGGGGCGGTAGATCCTGCGCAGTCCGTTCAATGCCGCTTTGACAATGGGTACAGTGTCGCTCGTGGGTCTGTGGAGCGGTACCGTAATGGAGCGTGCGTACTGTGGTCCTTGGCGGTAAGGGCTGGTGTGGATGAACACCAGCACATGGGCCGTGTGGCTTTGCTGTTTGCGCAGCTTCTGCGCCGCCATGCAGGAAAACGTGGTCACGGCCTGCTCCAGGTCCGGGAGTTCACTGACTGGGCGCCCAAACGACCGGGTGCAAGCAATCTCTTTCTTGGGAGGAGGCTGATCGTCCAATTCGATACAAGGCATGCCCTGCAGTTCACGCACCGTGCGCTCCAGAACGACAGACCAACGCCTGCGCACAGTGGCCGGATCCAGGCGTGCCAGATCCAGGACACTCTGGATGCCTGCTTCCTTGAGCTGCAACGAGATCTTGCGCCCGACGCCCCAAACTTCACCCACATCGGTCGACTCAAGCACCGCATCGCGCTCCGAGCGTGACAACTGTGCAAGGTTGCAGACCTGGGCCAGCTCTGGGGGGTAGGAGCCAGGTTTGCGTTCAGCCGTCTTGGCCACATAGTTGGCAAGCTTGGCCAGGGTCTTTGTCGGGGCGATACCCACACCACAGGGAATCCCCACCCACTGCAGAACCCGCGCTCGGATCGCATGGGCCCGTTCGGTCATGTCTCCCCGGATGCCGCTGAGGTCCACAAAGCTTTCATCAATGGAATACACCTCGTGCCGGTGACCCAGCGCAGCCACCAGGCTGGCCATGCGATCAGACATGTCGCCATACAGCGCGAAGTTGGCTGAGAGGGCTACAAGTCCGGCTTCCTTCTCCAGGTGTCGAATCTCGTGCCAGGGATGGCCCATGCGCACCCCGAGGGCCTTCGCTTCATTCGATCGGGCAATGGCACAGCCGTCGTTGTTGCTCAGAACGATCACCGGCCTATCGCTGAGGTCCGGCCGGAACACCCGTTCACAGCTGACGTAGAAGTTGTTGCCATCGACCACCGCGTACATGACGGCCCCCTGTCATGGCTTCAAAGCAGGATGATCTCGGCGCGCCCACTCAGCAGCGGCTTGCACAGGATCTTGTAGCCGTCCGCATCAAACCCGGCACTGACGCGGTCCAGCTCGGCCGCCTCCTGGCGGTCGGTCACGCTGCCCAGGTAGCACCAGTGGCGCAGCACATGGATTTGGAAGTCATGCGGGTGAGGGGCCTTGGAGGGTTCGCCTCCTTCGGGCGTGAAACGCTCGACCAAGCCGATGGCGCCTGGGTAGGGCCAGATAGAAATCTGCAGGTCCTCCAGTGCGTTGAAGAGGCGTTGGCGGTGACTGTCAGGTGATTCATCCCCCCGGCAGACTCCCGAGCACTGGTGCAGCATGGCCCTGAAGCATGCCTTGCCGGGTTGGAGCTTCTCCAGGCCGAGCGCGCCATAGCAGAGCTTGTGCTGGTCCGCCAGACTGCGCAGCCGCTCCTGTGCAGCACGGTGGCTGCCGAACAACCCATACAGGCCGCACTCGGTGGCGAAGTGGATGTCTTTCGAATACACCACCTCGGGCTGCTCGCCGGTCATGCGCAGGGCGCACAACTGGCGGTTGTGGCGCAGCTTCTGATTGAACAGAGGGTGCATCTCCTTGATGAGGCGGGCTTCCAGCAGCAGGGCACCAATCTCACCGGCAGTGCGGATATGGGTGATGCGCCGGGTCTGGCGCAGCATGCGTGCCTCGTCTGCCGTGCGCAAGTGCGACAGCAGGCGACTGCGCAGGTTGACGCTTTTGCCGATGTACAGCGGCAGGTCACCCTCATGCCCATGAAAGAGGTAGACCCCAGGTGCCGAAGGCATGTCTGCGATGGCCTCGCGCAAATGCGCCGGGTATTCGTAAAACCGGGCTTCGTCGAATTCAGGCCGACGGCGGGCGGGGATGTGCATGGCAGCGCTCAGCCCCTTAGGTGTTGAACTGCTTGATGCTGGCCAGCACCACACCCCAGACCTCGATGGTCTGTCCATCCTCGGGGATGATGTCCGGGTAGGCGGGGTTGGCCGCCTGCAGCTTGAGTTTGCCGCCGCGCTGCCAGAGCCTCTTGCAGGTGTAGCCATCGTCGACCACCGCCACGACAATCAGGCCATGGCGGGGCTTGATGGCGCGATCCACCAGGATCACGTCACCGTCAAAGATGCCTTCATCGCGCATCGAGTCTCCCCGGACCCGCAAGGTGTACGTCGCCTGTGGGTGCAGGACGATGTGCTTGAGCACATCAATCCGCTCCGCCTGAAAATCCTCGGCAGGCGAAGGAAACCCCGCCTGCACGCTGGTGTCGATCTCCAGCGCCGTCAGGCCGGGGACATAGGGCTCAGGAGCCGAGCAGGAAGAATCGAGAACCGGGCGCATGGGGGTGGGGTCTGGAGAGGCTAGGGAGCAAGAGAATGAGCACTGTTGTTAATTACAGTATATTCCCCGCTGCTGTTCCAGGGCACTTTGCGCCCCCAGTGGTCTGCCCATCTTTTAAGCGCCGAGCTGCACGCCAGCACTGGCGCAGGATGTGCGGGTTATCCCAGGAACTATCCACAGCATTGACCCCATGGATTGGGGACAACAAGGCACCACATAACCACAGGATTGACGGCATGTGCAGCCACTATCAGGGCATCAAGCGACCCGAGGCATACAGGGAGGTCTTCAAGGTCGAGCCACCTGCCATGGAAGGCAAGGAGGACATGTGGCCGTGCTACCAGGGCAGTTTTATCCGCAGGCATCCACATGCTGATGTGGGTGACGAAGCCGTGCCGTCCAATGAAGCCCTGATCGGGCAGTTCGGCCTGGTGCCGCACTGGGCTGCCGATCTCAAGCTGGGGCGCCACACGTACAACGCCCGGTCAGAAACGGTGGCCACCAAACCGAGTTTTAGGGACGCGTGGCGCCAGGCACGCCACTGCATCATTCCAGCCATAGCCATCTATGAGCCAGACTGGCGCACCGGTAAAGCCATCCCTACCCGTATCAGCCGCGCAGGTGATCAGCCCATGGGAATCGCCGGGCTCTGGGACCAATGGAAGTCTCCCGGTGGTGAGATCGTGCACAGCTTCACCATGCTGACCATCAATGCCGACCAGCACCCGCTGATGAACCTGTTCCACAAACCCACAGACGAGAAGCGCATGGTCGTGATCCTGCAGCCGGAACAATTCGATGGCTGGCTACATGCCCCGGTGCACAGCAGCATGGAATTCTTGCAGGCATTTCCTGCCGAGGGCCTTCGGGTGGGATAGAACCCAGCTGCTGTGGATGCCTTACAGCGGGAGCTGAACCTGGGAAGACATGACTGTCCCGCTCATATCCGAGGTCAAGGGCATCGATCGTTTAGGGTCACTGCAACCCTCGCCAGTTAAGCAGCGCAGCCCCCGCCTCGTGAATTATCGGAATCGAGATAATTCTCGATAATTGGGCTCCGTGCCAGGGAGCGCGACCGCAAAGGCCGCTGAGAGTCGCATACGCTAGGCTGGGTTGCCAGCATTCGAGGCGAGCGCGGACTTCAAAGTTCGCACTTTTGCAATGATCTGGAGCCGTACGCTGTTTGGCAGCAAACATGCCATGGGGGAAGCCTGCCGCAGCTGATTCCCACGCTCCGATGCTTCGATAGCAGGTGCCCAGTCCTGCTCCCTGACGATTTGCACCCACCTATTCGCAACGCTTTTGACGCACCGCTCGGAGGCGAGTCCCATCGCGAGAGAATTTCCAGAATTTTGTCAACCAGCGAAGGATCTTCCTGGACCATGCGCACCGCCTCCCGATGCGTGAGAAGGTTTTGATAATCTTGGGGCGCGTGGTGTCAAACCTCCGTGAGCTGGGGTTCCCTCGACAGCAAGAGAAAGGCGCGGTCTTTCATGTCCTTGCATCTTGATCCCATTGCGAGAGCTTGACCAGCAGCGGTCAAAGACTGACGCTTGATGCCATGGGTGGCCACGCTGGTGAGCGGTGAGGTCCAGCGGCCTAATGGATCTCCAACAGTTCAGGCACCCGGTTGGCTTCGTGCCTGCAGGGTGGGCTCTTCAGTAGCCCTTCGGTGGCCCTTCCCGACACATCATCTGACGACGCTACCCAGATGCCGCGTTCAGCGGCACAGCCTCAAGAAGCCCATCGGCTGATAGACAGCTCCCAGCCTTTATGTAGAGCTCTACATAAAGGCTGATCTGAGTCGTTCGCGCTCCAGGTCTTGGATGGCGGCAAACTCAAAAACCAGCCATTGATGGCCACTGGCCTCAAACGACAGCTTCACCCCAAGGATCTGTCGTTCGGCTGCGGCGCTCACGGTGTGCATGCTGGGCTGACCACTTCTGCTCGCCGCGACAGGCTCATGTCGACCCGTTGCGGTTGGTTGCCCGGCAGACCCGAGCAACGTCAGTGCAGCGGTTATTGGCACTGGCCGATGAAGGCAGTATGCACGCCAATTGGCGGCGGTCATTTGGCTCCGCGACGGGCTACGGAACGGATGGCCGCTTGCGACGCGCTGCGGTAGCCGGACTTCCCTGGTCGGCCCGCATCGCGCCGGCGACGGCTTTTCCATTGCTAGCACGCGGAGTACCAGCCCTTGATTTGCGGCCGGGAAGCAGCGCCTCGCGTAGATGTCGCCTCCAAGCATGCTTTCACCTCCACGGCAGCATTTGAAACCTCTGACTCGATGACCCTGCAAATCACTATGTCAGGACGTGAAGCTTCCCGTCTACTCCAAGTTCGATAGCCTGAGTCCAGTTTTTCCACTGCATAGGTTCATGCGTCTGCAGCAACTGGGAGCAGCAGTGATCGTCCGCAGATATGTTGGTCAAAAACATACAAATCGGCGCGTACACCGGCTTGGGCCAGCCCTCTGAAGCGAGATCGACTTTAACCTCGAGCCGACGTGCGTCGTTCGCGAATCCGGCATACAACGTCGCGCAGTGGCCATCGGTAACTTTGATGACGGAACCATGTAACCTCGTGATCGCCCATAGAGCTAAAAAGTTCTTGACCCCGGCTAGATTGCCAAGATCCGTGGATTCAACAACTCCATTGCGCAAACACACCTGCACAAAGTCCTCGTAAAGTACCTCGTCGGTGAATGCCGGCTTCCATACAAATCGGTTGGCAAGGTAGTCGACTAGGGCCACATCGCTCTGAGAGGGCGAATCGCCTGCAGTTAGCTTGCGCAGCGCCTTGTCGAACTTCTGCTTCGCCGCGTCCCGCCTTAGGCCGGAACTCGACCTGATCTCTTCATCCGTCAATAAGCTTAAATTCGCCAATCCAGCCGCACGTATATCATCAAGCGTCGGTCTTATCCCCCGAAAACCGAGGCTCCAGACACGAAAGCTCGTGAACACATCGCGAACTCGTTGAGTGACCGGACCTTTGCTTCGCTGATCGCGATGAGCAAGAAAGTCGCCAATCTCGCGAAAGCTTTCCCGTCCATGGGAAGACTCTCGCTGGTCGAGAAATAGGCGGTCAAGATCTTCGGCCTTGGCGCGGGCTTCCATAAGGCGGCGCGCGCGCGCTCGCAACTCAGTTTTGATCATCCAAGAAGCTTCACAAGCTGACGGCTGTCCCGCAAGCATACAGTCAGTGCGCTTCAGACATCACGAATATAGATGTCTTGGCCAACCCTGGTCGCCGACAATTTTGCCTAGTTGCCGTGCTCGACCGCTAGCAGAGGGCAGGCCGCAGAGAAAGCAGCCAAGCGCACGCATTGAGGCGTACCTTCGACGGTGCGGGGCCTTGCTTACGAGCTGTCTCCAGAGGCCAGCCCCGGAGCCGGGTCAAAATGTCGGCCTATACAAGCAGTAGCAACGCGCAACCAAGGGAAGGTCAGCGAGGATGACAGAGCTTCATGATCGGCAAAGTGCACTTGCGCCGCTGCGGGTGTTGACCCTGGATGGCGGTGGGGCCAAGGGCTTTTACACCTTGGGCGTGCTGAAGGAAATCGAAGCCATGATTGGGTGCCCATTGCATGAGAGGTTCGATCTGGTCTTCGGCACAAGCACGGGAGCCATCATCGCGTCGCTGATAGCGCTGGGCCATGACGCCGATGCAATCTTGGAGCTCTATCGCAAACACGTACCTGCCGTGATGTCGCAGAAGACAGCACATGCTCGGTCGGCAGCGTTGAAGAAATTGGCGCGCGAGGTCTTTGGTGATGCGACGTTCGGCGATGTGAAGACCGACATCGGTGTGGTCACCGCCAGGTGGCTCACAGAGCGCCCGATGATCTTCAAGGGGAGCGTCGCCCAGGCCCATGGGCGTGTCGGTACATTTATCCCTGGCTTCGGCGTGAGCATCGCCGACGCCGTCAAGGCATCCTGCTCAGCCTACCCCTTCTTCGAGCGCACGGTCGTCCGGACCTCGATAGGCGAGGAAATCGAACTGATCGACGGCGGCTACTGCGCGAACAACCCGACGCTGTATGCGATCGCAGATGCTGTGCAGGCGCTCAAGCGCGATCGCACGGACATCCGGTTGGTTAGCGTCGGCGTGGGCATCTACCCGGATCCGAAGCCGGGTCTACTGATGTGGCTGGCGAAGAAGTACCTCATCAGCGTCCAACTGCTGCAAAAGACCCTGGAGATCAACACGCAGTCGATGGATCAACTGCGCCAGATTCTGTTTCATGACGTGCCGACTATCCGGATCAGCGACACCTACGTCACACCCGAGATGGCCACCGATTTGCTGGAGCACGACCTCAAGAAGTTGGGCATCTTGTTCCAGCGCGGGAGGGAGTCGTTCGCCTCGCGCGAGAAACAGCTCCGAGAGTACTTGATGTAACAGGGGAGCAGATGCCAATACCAGAATCACAGCTCGACACTTGGTCGCACCAGGGGTCGATCACCCAGTCGAGCAACACTTACAAATCGATCAAGAGCGTACTGGAAGCCAGTACGACGCCATATTCTGGCAAGAACTTCAAGGTGTTCCTGCAAGGCTCCTACGGCAACGACACGAACATCTACGCTGAGAGCGATGTGGATATCGTCATCCGGCTCGACGATTGTTTCTTCAGCGATCTCGAATCGCTGTCCGAAGAGGAGAAGGTGGCCCACAAGCAGGCCTTCGGTGACGCGGCTTACACGCACCTGGACTTCAAGCGCGACGCGCTGTCGGTGCTGACGGGCCAGTACGGATCGGCAGTCAAAGCTGGAGACAAAGCCATTGCTATCGACGCCAGCGGCTCGCGCAGGAAGTCCGACGTGATCGTGGCCACGCAGTTCCGGCGGTACTTCAAGTTTCGATCGTCATCGGACTCAGAGTACGCCGAGGGCATCTGCTTTTTCAACGCTGGTGGCGAGCGGATCGCGAACTACCCCAAGCAGCACTCTGCGAACCTGACAACGAAGCATCAGGCATCGTCCAAGTGGCTGAAACCGATGGCACGGGTGTTCAAGAACATGCGCAGCCGAATGGTTGACGACGGCCTGATTGAGACGGGCATAGCTCCCTCGTACTACCTCGAAGGCCTGCTCTACAACGTGCCGAACGAGAAGCTAACGTCAAGCTACCAAGACTGCGTCGTCAACACACTGAACTGGTATCGGCAGGAGGCGAAGAAAGTCGATCTGGTGTGCGCAAATGAACAGTATTACCTGGTGCGCGACTGCTCTCACACCTGTTGGCCGCAGGCGAACTGCGATGCCTTCGTTGAGGCTGCGGTGAAGCTTTGGAACGAGTGGTAGGCGCAAGAGCTCAGGGATGAACCGCCTAGGTTGTCCGCCATGGCGCAAACCCAGCATCTGAAGGAGGGGAAGTTTTGTCCCGTCAGACGATCTCGCTATTCATGTGGGGCTACCAGCCGCACTTCCGGCACAGTATCGAATACCTTGCAAGGGAGGTGTTGAAAGTGCTGGGTGTTTCAGTAGACGCGATGGCGCTACTCGTCGGCGTACGCAGACCCGGACATGCGAATCGGAATCCCGTTTGTATAGAGCCCGAGGATGGACAGTGGCCACTGGCGCTCTTTGATGGGCTTGTCGACTCTGTCGACGACATCTATTCGAGGCATCACCTCCAGAACATGTTTTTCGGCGACGAGCCGAGCATGCGTGACAAGCCAGAGTGGATGCGTCGGGACTCCGTGACGACAGCGGTACGCCGCGCACTAAAGCCCTATGACGAAGGGCAAGGTGTCCGTTCGTTCGTCGGCCAAGCTAGGCCGGTCGGCGACTTTTACGTCGCTCCGGTAATCCAGGTTCCGGAGGCGTTGTTCCGCAAGTTTCCTCCGCTCAAAGAACGTGCGTTGAGGGATGAATTAGAGCGTGGTGGCGGATTTTCCAGCTTGATCCATGCCGCGCTCGCCACGGTATTAGATGAGGCCACCAGTGCCCTGCAACGCCCAGATCCCGGATGCAGCGTAGGCGGAGAGATGCGAAGGGCGGACGAGATTGTACGTCTCGCGGCGAAAGCTTTCATGCATACGCCTGGATTGGCAATCTCCGACCGGTACGCGTATTCAGATCTCTTCGATCGCTTGAATGTCATCTCATCCCTGCTTTACGAGGGAACAAGGGGTGTAGGTCGTCTCCTGCTCGCAAATCCAAAGCACCCTGGAGTTGAGTACCTATTGCGCTTCCGAACGCCAGTTCGGATACATGACCCCCGATGGACAAGGAAGGTGCTGCAACTGGCTGGTTCCTCCGCAGCGCTCATCGCTGACGCTGATCACGTCTACGGCCTGGGGCGCATACTGCCATCTCATGATCCGGAAGATCAAAGTGTCTTCGCGGTTGATTTTCTGGATCACTACAACTGGGAGTTACGGTGCGGGGAGCTTGTGCTGCTGAGAAGCCTTTACGGAGAACCAACACTTCCCAGTGAAATAATCGAAGCGGACGCGTTCAAAAGCAACTTGGCTCTCATGTTCCCTACCTCAACAGAAGCGACACGTGCGCGCTTCTGGCAACTCTTCAATGCTGCCGCCCGTCAGAAGATGGGAAGCATGATCGTGATCGCAGAAGACGCAGAGTTAGAAGCTCTACGGCTAGAAGCTCAAGGCACGAACATTCAGCCCCTGGAGCTGTCGGTCGAACTCCTCCGACAGGCCAGCGCTATTGACGGTTCAATTCTGATGGATCCGCAAGGCTACTGCCACGCGATTGGTGTCATCCTCGACGGTGTGGCGAATGATCAGTGCACGCCCTCAAGAGGTTCTCGCTTCAACTCCGCAGTTCGCTACATTCGCTCCGGGACCGTGCGCAGGCTAGCAATTGTCGTGTCAGAGGACAGGACGGTCGATATCTTCCCTCCGGTGCGGCGTCGCCAAAGCCGCAAAGAGCTTGATGACTATGTACGTGCGGTCACAGCGGCTTCGGTCCACGACTATCACGCATCGATGAACTGGCTAGACTCGCGCCGGTTTTACCTTAGCGCTCAGCAGTGCACCGACATCAACGCCGCCCTAGCCCGGCTCGAAGCGCTTCCGCAGGATGTTGGTGAGATTCGCTTCCTGTGCAGCCTCTTCAGGGTTGATCCAGAGTTCGATGACAGCTACTTGATCGACTGACCGAATCCCGCGTACAGAGGCTCAAATAGCCTATCCCACAGCACGAGAAAAGTCCTGGACACCGCGAGGAACTTGTCACTCAAATGACCGGTGTTGAGGTTGCGGCAGTCAGAGAACCTTCAATTATCCAGTGACTGATGCTGGTGATCGTCGGCATTCCGGACGTTTGCCGCGAACGGCTCAGCCTTTAGGCGACGGTTGCCGTAGTGGTCACCACCAGCAGGTACCCTTAAATTTGATCAGCGGATACCGGCGCAACTGGTCAGTTCTACCCTGCTCAATGCATTCGCAGATCCCCTCTTGTGCGTCCGACGGACTCTATTTGCATCCATGGACCGGCGGTCGCCCATTTGATGATCTCCGACGGACTTTTCCGCAGCGTGCGTATGTTGAAAACACAACAGCTTATGAGTACTGAATCCGACGAACTTTATTTGTTGAAGTCAGTTGGTAAATAAAGTCGTAAACCCCGTCCTTGCATCCATGCGGGCTTGCGAAGGGGTGCGTTGTGTATGTGAAAGTCGTAAACCCATGGATGGGGGCAAAGGCCTTGCTTCGGTATGTGGCCTTGTACAACCACCAACTTGTGCGGTCAGCGCTCAAGAGCAAGACGCCTATGCAGGCTATGAAAGAGTGGTATCAGGAGTACCCGGATCTATTCCATAAGCGGCCATATGATCGTCCGGAATGCGACATTTACGTACCTGATTGGGACAAACCAAATGAAAAGCATTTGGTGAAGACCGCATCTGAGGGCTAGGACGCCGACGCCGATCTGAGCAGCTACGCCGACGATATCGTGAACAACCCAAGTCATGCGGAAGCCCTCATGAATCTGGGCTGTCGAGCCATTTCGGCTGGCTCATGCCGTGGTCGGCGCAATGACCAAAATGGCTCAAATTCACGTCGGCGCCAACATTCATAGTGAACCGCCCCGGCTTTCGTGGAGGCCGTTTGGTTTAAGTCAGGCCACCACCGCGGTGGCCTGCTTGGCAAGCTGCCGGTAATAGTTTGCCTCAGCTTCTGCCGGTGGGATATATCCGATGGGCCCG
>Ga0208272_100090_pt1 | contig 69940 bp, 44 predicted proteins | sample LakWasM129_HOW14_2_FD_183939 | JGI IMG/M metagenome (GOLD analysis project Ga0208272, IMG submission 183939) | Freshwater sediment methanotrophic microbial communities from Lake Washington under simulated oxygen tension - Sediment Metagenome... | ecosystem: Environmental > Aquatic > Freshwater >... | reverse complement strand
GTATCAGATCAATTTTTTTAGCCGCTCCCATCGCGGCTCGGGGATCAACTGGCGATCAGTATAATACATGCGCCCACTCCGACTCGGTCAGCTCTGAACGGTTCCACCATTTTGAAAACACGCCCTAGCACAAACGAACGGGCGCTACACTTTTGTGCGAACAAAAATTTGGAGTGCTAATATCGACCCAGGTTTCAGTGCTAAACACGAGGACTTTTGATTTGTTCACGGAGCGATTTGCCCATACTTAAGGTATTGCATGCGCCGCATTCGCGTATCTTCCCAATGACGATTCGAAACCGCAAATTGTCTCTCTTGGCTCTCATTGCAGCTTTTGGCTTCGCGGGTCAGGGACTTGGACAGGAGGCCAACCTAGCCCAAGCCTTGTCCACGCTTGAAACACTGGAGCGGGTGGATGGAGCCGCGGTGGGATATTCTGGAAGCCCTGGGAGATTCTACGCGATATCCCAGATTATTTCCACGGAAGGAAATCAGGAAGTTTTCACCAAACTCGTCGCAAGCAATTCGGCCGTCAAACGGTGCATGGGGCTGTATTGTATTGCCCTGACCGGGACCGATTCCGCCGTTCGGCAAATCAAAGCGAGGTTAGGAGACGTGGACCAAATCGAATACTTCCCCGGCGGATGCATCGGCTTTCATATCTCCGTGGGAGAATTCGCACTCAATCTCCTCTTGAATCGTAACTCCCTCAATTTCCGAGAACCGGTCCCCATGATAAAGACAAATGAGGTTAACGACATTTGCATGAAAGCTTTAGCAAATGATCGTTACTATCATCTGCACGTGCCCTGCAGTGACGCGTTGAGTGCATTTCTAGTTCAAGGTAATCAAAACATCTCTCTGGCCTCACTTGAGGAAAGATTGCCCAACCTCTATCTGGGAGTGGTCATAAAGGCCATCGGTCGACTCGCCCCGGACCCGAAACTGAAAGCCGTCCTGCTGGAATGTGCCCTGAGCAATGAAACCGATACCCTTTCCAAAATGACCGCATGGTCGGCGCTGACACGATATACTTCAAAAGATATTGATGAAGCCGTCCAAAGAAACCTACCACAAATCAATCTGCTCGGACCTAGTTTCGGAGAGATGATCCAGTGCCAACTACAGGCAAGTCGGAGACACGAAGTTGAAATGGAGCCCATCAAGAAAGAGCGGACGTGGATGGGAATGGAAGCGATCAAGGATAAAGTGATTCTCGCCTATTCGCTGGCTAACCCCGTTGCCGTTCCGGATCTTTCCCGTTCATTTGGCCTGGCAATCATAGGCAAGCAGGATGTGCGAGATATCGTGGTGTCCACGCTCATCGCCATTTCGCAAGATCAGGCTAAGTATGCTCATTCTTGGTCAACCTATTCGGACCTACCTGAGCAACTGCGGGCCATTGTCCGCAATCAAAGATCAAGCGCTTTCAGGGTGCTCGACGAGAAATCCTGCAAGGCCATTGAGGCCAACCTGTGATTTCCGCCAGCAACGGGCCTAGACATCGGTCGAGTCAAATAGGCCACATCTGGGTTTAGCGCTACGTTTGTATCGAAAGTGGTGGACGTCGGGGTGCGCACCTCTTCATGAGTGATTCAAATCCGGCCGGTCGAAAAAGCCGAGGTCCCAACGGTCGCGCCACTCGACCACCGGGACGCCGTGGAGGAAGCGGAGCGGCAGCCAGACGTATCGGCCGTCGATGGCGTTCTTCGGCCGCCAGCGGTCGGCCATGAAGATGAAAGCATCCGGCCGGCCCGCCACCGGCAGGATGAATGTCGGTTGCGATTCGAAGGTGTTGGCGATCTGCGCGCCGGGACCGAGGCAGGGGTTGCCGAGTTCCTCCCACGGACCCCAGAGCGAATCCGCCACCGAGAGACGCGCAGCGTTCGGCGCCCAGCCGGTGCAATCGGAAGTGAACAGAAAATAGCGCCCGCGCCACTTCATCAGCGCCGGCGCCTCATGGAAGCGGCCCGGGAACAGTCGGACGTATTTCCCCGCGGGCCGCAGGTAGTCGTCGCTGAGCTGCGAAATATGCAGCGTGCCGTTGTCCTCAGAAGCGTGGAGGTGATACGCCGTGCCGTCGTCGTCGGCGAACAGCGTCATGTCCCGCGCCATCTGGCCGCCCGCGAAATCGCGGCGGAAGATCGCGTGCTTCGGGTAATACGGCCGCGGGCCGCCCGGCAGATCGAGCGCGGCGAGCGCCGCGGCTTCGGTAGCATCGAGTGGACGCTTCAGCTCATCTGGAACATTGAGCGGCCATACTCCGGCATTCGACCGCAGACTGTGCAGAAAACGATACGGTCCCGTCGGCGCGTCGGCCACCGCCACGCCGCTGCGCGCGCCGGCATAGCCCCGGCCCGGCGGTTCGAGGTGAAACCACATCACGAACTTTCCCGTTGCACGATTGTGGATGACCTTCGGCCGCTCGAGAATGCAACCACGCACGATCTCACTCGCCGGGTCGTCGCTCACCGCAAGCGCGATGCCGACGTCGGTCCAGTTGAGCAGATCGCGCGAGGTGTAGACGTGCACGCCGACGTGCGCCCGATTGCCCGCCTCGCCCTCGATCTTGTGTTCGCCGAACCAATGGTAGGTCCCTGCGTGAAACAGGATGCCGCCCCCGTGGGCGTTGATGGGCACGCCGTGGGTGTCGGGCCAGAGCTCACCCGGTTGAAAAGCCGTCCGCGAACTGGAATCCAATTTCATCATGAAGCCGGCGTCACCCAGTGCAGCGCGTTGACCAGCAGTTGTTGGAACGACGGATGCAGCCAGACCTCCGGGTTGTGCCCCGGGGTCAGCACCGCCACGCGTCCTTTGCCCTCGTGCCGGGTCCAGCCGGCCGGCTGCACGCCGTGTTTGGACCGCGTGTGCAGAAACGCGTCGGCGTGCGGGTCGTCGAGCGCCATGAAGTAGTGCTCGTCATGGATCGCGAAGGGCTTCTCCACTCCCGCCGTCAGTGCGTGGCCGGCCCGCGGTTCCACCGTGACCACACATTGCGGCGGATGGTGCAGGAACGTGCCCCCGGCGACCGCCCGCATCGGCGCGACCTGCGCGTAGCTCGCGGTGCCGGAGTGCACGATGACCAGACCGCCGCCGCGACGGACGTAATCGAGAAACAGTCGCTCGCCTTCCCCGGTCAGCCACGGGGTCTTGTCGGCCATGGCGAGCACGTTGGATTTCGCCAACAAGGCCACGGGATAGCCCGCCAGCGCGGTCAGCGGCCAGCCCGCGGCGTTTTCCACCCAATCGAAAGCAAATTCCCGTCCCGCTGCCAGCGGAGCCAGCCCCGTCCGCACGGTGGCGGCGGGGTGATAGAGGTCGTCGCAGAACACGAGGATTTTCATGATGGGATTCAAGCCGGCTTGGCCATCGGTTGCCCGTGCATCCGGGCAAAGAAACTTTGCGGCCGGGCCAGCAGCTCGGCCGGGATGCCGCTCTCGACGATCCGGCCGCGCTCCAGCACCACGACGCGGTCCACCCGCCGCATCACGGACAACCGGTGCGCGATGACGAATGTCGTGCGGCCGGCCGCCAGACGTTCGAGCGCCTGCTGCACGATGCCTTCGCTGGCGGCGTCCAGCGCGCTCGTGGCTTCGTCGAGAATGAGCACCCGCGGTTCGCGCAGCAACGCCCGAGCGATGGCGATGCGCTGCCGCTGACCGCCGCTCAACGGCACGCCGGCCGGCCCGATGAGCGTGTCGGGCCCCTGCGAAAGCTGGTCGATGAATTCCGCGACATTCGCCGCCTCCAGCGCCGCAGCCAGCATGGCGGCGCTCACGCCCCGCGCGCCATAGACGATGTTCTCGCGCAGCGTGCCGTGAAACAGGATGGTCTGCTGGCTGACCACGGCGAGCTGGCGCCGGAACGTGCGCAGGTCGATCTCCGTGATGTCCTGACCGTCGAGCAGCAAACGGCCCTCGGTCGGCCGGTGAAACCCCGTGATCAGACTGGCGAGCGTCGATTTGCCCGACCCGCTCGGCCCGACAATACCCACTGTCTCGCCCGGCTGCACGGTGAACGAAATATCCGCCAGCGCGGGCGCCGTCCCAGAATCCGCCTGATAGGTGAACCCGATCCGTTCGAAATCAAACCGGCCGTGCACCCGCGCCACCGCGCGCTTGCCCCGGTTTTCCTCGACGTCGGGACATTCCAAGACCTCGCCGATGCTCTGCAGCGCGTCGCAGCCGCGGGTGACCACCGGCAGCAGGGCGTTGAGCTGCAGCACCGCCGTCATGATCGCGGTGAAATAGCCCGCGAGCAGCACCAGGTCGCCCGGCGTCAACGGCACGATGCCGCGGTAAGCCAGCCACGCGGCGGTGACGAGCCCGCTGAAATTGACCAGCATCAGCACGACCCACGCCGCCGCCCCCAACGTGCCCGCGGCGTTGTCCAACGAGAACGCCGCCGAGCGGACCGACTCGAAGCGATTCTCCGCCCGGGAAATCTCCTCGTCCTCCGCCGCGTGGGCACGCGTGACCGGGATCATGTTGAGCATGCCGAGCATGGAGGCGTTCATGCCCTCGATCTCGCGCCGGAGCGTTTCGTTCCGACGTTGCAGCCGACCGGCGATCAGACGGCGACTCAACGCCACGAGCGGAATGAAGACCAGCAGCACCGGCACGAACACCGGGGCGCGGACCGCCGTCACCGCCAAAGCCACGATCACACTGGCCACGGCGAACAGACCGCTTTCGAAGAGCTGGCGGCTCATCTGCTCCATCGACTCGATGTCGCGCAGCAGCTTCGTCTGCAGCGTCGCCGTGTCCTGCCGGCCGAGGAAGCCGAGCGAGAGCATCTGCAGCCGCCGGACCAGCGCAGAACGCACGCGCACCTCGACGTTGCGCACGGCCCCGCTTAGATAGCGGACGTAGAGCGACGCCGTGAACACGTTTTGAAAGATCGCCAGGCCGCCGATGGCGGCGTTGAGCCAGAGTCGGGACAGGGCCTCCGGTCCCGGACGCGCCAGGACGTCCACGATGTTGGCGGTGACGACCGGCAGCACCCACACGGGCATGACCTTCACCAGATTGAACAGCACCGCCAGCCACAACCGCCGCCGCTCCGGCCGGTAAAGATTGGCCAGGGTCCGCCAGGGATGCCGCGCCTGAAAATGGATGTCTACGGGTTCGAGCTGCACGGCATGGGTATGACCGCCCGCTGTGCCACTGGCGATCATGGTCTCAGATGGAAGGTCTGCTCGACGGGCTTGGCCGCCCGAAACTTCGGCTCCACGCCGCGGCCGAACTGCCAGGCGACCACGGTGACCTTGACGGGCAGTTTCGCGCGCGGCGGCAATGCCGTCAGGTGCAGCACGCCGTCGCGCACAAAGGCCGGACCTTCGCGGACGTAGTAGGCGACCGGCAAGCCGGCATCGGACGTGGCGGCGAGCGGGACGGTCGCGGTGCCGGATTTCTGGTCGCCGATGGCGGGAAACACGATCGTCTGCGCCGCGCCCTCCGTAAACGTCGGCACCCGGAGCAGGGCCTGCTGCACGGCGCCCTTGTAGGTGGCATCACCCGGATGGCTGGCGAGGAACCAGATGTCGTGGTCGCGCTTGTCGGTGGTCGAGAACGTCCGGTTGAAAGCGATGCGGAAGGTGTCGGGCCCGATCTGCACGACCGGGCCGGTGATGAGCGAAATCCGCACGGCGCCGGAAGCATGCGCGCCATCCGCCGCGCGCTTGGGCTGAACCGTGGTCGGTGGCGGTTGCTTTTTGTTGTCCTTGGCCGCCACGGGCGCCTTCGGCGGCAGCGGCGCGATGAAGTCGCCGGCCAGCCGGAAGGTCAGGCCGTCGGTCTCGGGCCGGAACTTCAGCTCAACGCCGGTGTGCGTCGTCGCGATCGGCGCCGGAGCGCCGTCTTGCACGAAATCGACCTGCTGCGGGCGCAGGCCGGGCCCGCGCGTTTGATAGGACTCAGTCGCTCGTGCCATTTCCTCGTCGAAGCACCAAAAGGCGTTGTCGCGCGGGCCGGTGTAACGACCGGCCGGAGCCGGGCCGAACCCGGTAGTGCCACCGACAGAGGTAGGCCAGCGTTGCACCAGCCAGCCCGCCTTCGGATCGACCGGGCGCAGCGTCGCCGATCCGGCCCGCGGCAAACGCGCTTCGGCGGCCTTCCGGATGAACATCGCCAGGAACCCGACCAGTTCGTCCGTGGCATCGAAGTGCCCGTGACCCGTATCGGCCAGCACCGCGAGCGGCGTGGCCGGATGCGCGGCGCGGAACTTCAGGAGCGGCGTCAGCCGGTCCTCCCACCATTCCTGTTCGCTCATCACCATGAGACCGGGGATGCCGTCGATGCTGCGCGTTTCCCAGTCGGGATTCGGCGCGCCGCTGCCGGTGAGGTTGGTCTGCGGGGCATCCCCCTTGACCGAGAGCACGGCGAGCGTGCGCGCGGGATTCCACGCCGCAAAATTCCACGGATACGAGGCGCAGGCGGAATGACCCATCGGAATCACGGGAGCGGACACCAGCTCGTCGTAGCCGGATTCACCGGCCAGAGCCTGCATCATCGCGTCGAAACGCTCGCCGGCGCCACGGTCGAATTGGAACACGTGGTCGAAGGGCGGTGCAATGAACACCTCGGCGATGCCGAGCTCAGCGAGCGTGCGCCGCATCGTCGCGTGTTCGAGGATGCCCTGCTCGATCATGTTGTGCTGCGCGACAACGACCGCCCGCACCTGCCGGCAATCCTCGGGAATCCAGAGGAACGCGCGCCCCTCCCCCATCGGCACGGACCACTGCCAGACCGCGTCGCCGGCGGCGGCGGTGGTCGTGAGGTTGAGGGCAAGCGCGACACCGCATACGCGCAAGAACCAGATAACAGGGGCATGCCAGCAAGTCCGGGGTGAGGCCATGGGGTGGAGTGCCGGACACCTTAGCCTCCGGCTCCCGGAAGCGCACCCCTTTTTCACTTTCACTGGTAACCTGACGGCCCCGGCCGGCCCAACGCATTGGAGTGGTTACTTCCCGGCAACCGCGACGGGCTTGAGTGCGGTGACCGGTTGATCGAATTCCAGCTTCATGATCGTATCGATCGCATCGCGCGCGGCGGCGGGCACGGTGAGTTCGATGCCGCGCTCACCCTGTGACCACGACAGTTCACCGCCGTCGAGCAGGCTGACGCGGAGCACTTTCGCGGGAAGCGCCGGCAACATGAGCGGACCGGCCGGCCATTGCAGCACATGCACGTAGACGGTGTTGCCCTGATGCGTCGAGACCCCGTAGTCGCCCGGCAGGAACGGGCCGCCACGCGTGCCGTAGATGCTCCCGCCGTTTTTCCGCAGCCAGTCGCCGATTTCGCGGAGACGCTGCGCCTGCGCCGGGTCAATGGTGCCGTCCGGACGCGGACCGACGTTGAGCAGGTAATTCCCGTCGCGTCCCGCCGCCTTGACGAGCATCTGCACGAGGTGGGTCAGCGACTTGATCTCGGCGTCCGGTTGCCAGCCCCACGCGCCTTTCACGATGGTTGTGCACAGCTCCCACGGATGTTCCGCATCGAAGCCGCCAAGCGCGCCGTCGCCCTCGCGCGAACGGAAATCCTCCGGCATATCGGCGCGGCCATTGATCAGCGTCTGCGGCTGGAGCCGGCGGAGCTGGGCATAGACCTTGTTGTGCTCCCAGGAGAAACCGCCGGAGTAGTGCTGCTCGCGCGGGCGCTTTTTCCATTCCGCGCCCTTCCAGTCGGCGCCGAAGTTCAGCCAGTCGGTCTCGCCGCCGTCGAACCAGATCACGTCCAGCTTGCCGTAATTCGTCATGAGCTGCTCCATCTGGCGGTGATATTGCGTGCGCATCGCCTCGGCGCTCTTCCGCTGCAAATCGGGCATGATGTAACCCGGAAAACGCCAGTCGAGCGGCGAGTAATAGAGCCCCACGCGCAGACCGGCGGCGCGAATGGCCTTGGTGTAATCGGCCACGAAGTCGTGGTGGGCCGCGGCCTTCACGCTCGTAAACTCGCTTTGTGGATCGTCGAAGAGCGCAAAGCCGTCGTGATGCCGCGCGGTGAGCACGGCGTATTTCGCCCCCGCCGTCTTGATCGTCGCGGCCCATGCAACGGCGTCGAACTGCGTCGGTTTGAACTCGTCGGCGAGTTTCGCGTATTCCTCCACCGGAATCTGCTCGTTCCACTGCACCCATTCGCCGTGCCCCGGAATCGCGTAGAGTCCCCAGTGAATGAAGACCCCGAAGCGCGCCTCGCGCCACCACGCGAGCCGGGCCTCGTGTTGTGCGGCCGTTTCCGGCGCGGGCGCGCTGGCGGCGGGGTCTTGCGCCTCCAACGATACGGCGCTGGCGAGCAGCAAAGCCAACGTGGTCGTGACGATTACGGATCGCATTGTCGTGTTCATAATAGATTCAGAGTGCCGCCCGGGTGCCCGGATTCGCCACAGTTTCGTGGTTGCTGCCTCGCCTGATGCTTGAGCGGCCAGGGTTCAATGGCGCGTGATGATGCCGGCGAACCCGCCCGCCGGGTGAAGCGCCAGCGGGAGTTTCGCCTTTGCGTCCACTTGCTGCGTCGTTTCAGCGACCGCCTGATAATCGGTCGAGCCGGGTTGGTCGGCAAAACTCCGCAGCGTCCATTTGCCTTCGCCAAGGAAGGCAAGCGGCACTTCGAGCGCCGTGGCGTCAGTGCCGTTCATCGCCGCCAGATACCAGCGATCCCCCGACCGCCGGGCGAGGGCGATGGACCGGCCGACTTCGCCGGCCAGCACCACGGTTTCATCCCAAACGGTCGGCAGCGCGCGGAGAAATTCGACGCCGGGCTGGCTCCGGTAGTTTTTCGGGCTGTCGCACAGCACCGTCAACGGACTCGGGTAGATCACCGTCATGGCCAGTTGCCGGGCGCGCGTGCCCATGACCTCCGCCGGGAAGGTCGTCTTGAAATCCTTCGGTGCCCGGTTCAGGAAACCGCCGGGCGGGAAGTCCATCGGGCCGAGCAATCCCCGCGTAAACGGCAGCGTGGCCGTGTGCAAAGGCGTGCATTTGGCACCGCCAAGCTTGTTGTATTCGTTGCCGAGCACGCCTTCCTGCGTGATGAAGTTCGGATAAGTGCGCGCCAGGCCGGTCGGCTTGTAGGTGCCGTGAAAATCGATCAGCAGGTGAAGTTTCGCGGCCGTCGTTAAAACCCGCTCGCACCACTGCACCGTCTCCTGCGACTGGCTGTTGAGGAAATCGATCTTCACGCCGGCCAGCCCCTGCGCCGCGAGATAGGCGAGGGTCTTTTCGATGCCGAAAGTCTCCACATCGAGCGAATGCGCCCAGATGAGCAGGCGCACATTCCTCGCTTTGGCGTAGCGGACCAGTCCCGGAACATCCACCTCGGGCGCGGACTGGGTGAAGTCCGCCAAAGCCGCATTCGGCGTCGAATGCAGCTCCTTGTCATAGGAGGTCATGTTTTTATACCAAAACCAGTCCATCAACTGGTAGGGCCAGCCCATGGACGCGGCGAAATCGATGTATTCCTTGTGCGACTCCGTCGTGCCGCGGGCTAATACCGCCGTGTGTTGCGGGTCCGCATCGAAAGGGTTGATCCCCGTCCACCACGCATCCCATGCACAAGCGCCGGGTCGCACCCACGAATCGTCCCCGATGCGGCTCGGCGTGGCGAGATTCGCGATGAGATCCGAGTTGACCAAACCGGCAGGCCACCGGCCGATCATCAACACCCGCCATGGACTGACGCGGGGCACGGACGAAACAACCAGGCCTTTCCCGTCCGAACGCCGAGCCAGCGTCGTCACGATATCCGGCGAACCCGTGCCGGTGACGGACATGCCCGCCCAATCCAGCAGGTCGGATTCCGCGACGGCGACATAGCCGGCGGGTGTTTCGACCAACAGCGGCAGCACGCTTTGGAAGGGCTGACCAGGCTTGCCCGCCGGAATCGCGCTCAGCCTCGTTTCCGGATATTGGTTCTCCGCGCAGCCAGATTCACCGCCGGCCCAGCAGCGGTAGTCGCCCGCAAAACGAAATTCCGTCAGCTCGTTCGTCAGGACAAAATTCCCGAGTCCGGAAGCCTCCGGCAGGTCGTAACGAAACGCCACGCCATCATCATAGGCGCGCACGATCAGACCAAATGTGCGGTGCCCGCTGCCGCGTGCGTCGAGCGTCAGACGCAGTTCCTGCCAGCAGTCGCGCACCTGGCGGCGCGGGCCGAAACGGTTTTCCCAAAAGCCTTCGTGCCGCCCCTGCTCGACTCCGATCACGGTGGCATCCGATCCGAGCTTGGTGCCGTCCTGGAATTCCAGTCCCAATCGCGAATCCGTCACCACAGCCTGTCCGTCCACCGCCAAGCGATAGCGCAAGCCGTGGTCGTCCGAGACGACAACGATCAGCTTCCCGTCGGGCGAGGCGACCCGGTGCTCGGCGGCATGGGAAAAAATCGCTGAGCACAACAAAGCAGCGCCCAACAACATGGTTTTCCGCAGCGTCCGTTTCATAAGCATACGGTTTAAGCAGTCTTCAGTTTCAAATTCGATCAAGGGTGCCGTCCAGGTGCACGGATTCACCCAGCTTCAATTTCAGCTCCAAGTCCTTCGCCTGATAGCGAATCTTTGCGTCGGTGCCGCCGACGCTACGGAAGGTGGCGTTCGTCAGCACACCGTCCTTCCAGGCGAGATCGACCTCAAATCCGCCCCGAGCGCGCAGGCCGGTGACCGAGCCGGTCGGCCAGGCCTTGGGCAAAGCCGGCAGCAACTCGATCTCGCCGGCGTGGCTTTGCAGCAGCATCTCGGCGATCGCGCTCGTGCCGCCGAAATTGCCGTCGATCTGAAACGGCGGATGGGCGTCGAACATGTTCGGGTAGGTGCGGGTCGGGTCGATGAGGGCCGTGAGGATGCGGTAGGTCCGCTCCGCGTCCTGCAGCCGCGCCCAGAGGTTGAGGCGCCACGCAATGGCCCAGCCGGTCGAGATGTCGCCGCGGGCCTCGAGGCTCCGACGCACCGCGGCGGCGAGATCGGGCGTGCCGCGGAGTGTGATCTGGTCGCTGGGGAAAAAGCCGTAGAGGTGCGAGACGTGCCGGTGCTGCTGCTCCGGCGCCTGCGCGTCCCAGTCCGCCAGCCATTCCTGCAACTGGCCCTGCGCCCCGATCTGGTTCGGGGCGAGGCGGGCCCGCGCGGCGGCGAGCTGCTGCCGGAGGTCCGCGTCCTGCCCGAGAATTTCCGCGGCCTGGATCGTGTGGGCGAAGAGGTCGCGGATGATCTGTTCGTCCATCGTCGGGCCAGCGCAAATCGAAGCGCCGAAGGGATGCTGGTTCTCCGGCGAAAGCGAGGGGTTGGTAACGAGCCACCGGTGCGTCGGCTCCTCGACCAGGGTGTCGAGGAAGAACTCGGACGCGCCCTTCAAGAGCGGATAGAGGCGCGCGAGCGTGGCCGCATCCGGCGCATACAGGTAATGTTCCCAAAGGTTCTGACACAGCCAGGCGCCGCCCGTGGGCCACATGCCCCAGGCCGGACCGTCGATCGGGGCGGTGGCGCGCCAGAGGTCGGTGTTGTGGTGCGCCATCCAGCCGCGCGCGCCATACATGGCCTTGGCCGTGTGCGCTCCGGTCTTCGCCAGATCCTCGACCAGCGCGAACAGCGGCTCGACGCACTCCGCGAGGTTCGTGGACTCCGCCGGCCAGTAATTCATCTCCGTGTTGATGTTGATCGTGTATTTGCTGCCCCACGGCGGGGTGAGGCTCTCGTTCCAGAGACCCTGCAGGTTGGCCGCCTGCGTGCCGGGGCGGGAGCAGGAGATGAGCAGATAGCGGCCGTATTGGAAGTAGAGCGCGGCGAGCTGCGGGTCGGGGGTATGCGCGAAGTTCCGGATCCGCTCGTCCGTGGGCAACCGGGCGGCCTCCGACGTGCCGAGGTCCAGCGCGACGCGCCGGAAAAGCCGCTGGTGCTCGTGCACATGGGCGGCGCGCAGCTCGGCGAAGGACTTCTTGGCCGCGGCCTCGAGCACGGCCGTGGTCAAGGCGGCAGGGTCGCCGCTCACGTCCTGGTAGTTTTTGTAACTCGTCGCCGCGGCGATCAACACCGTGACGGCGTCGGCGTTATAGACGGTCGCGGCGCTGCCGAGGGTGAACGTCTGGCCGCCCGCGCCCTCGGGCACCAGCCGCACGCGCGCCTGGAAGCGGAGCGCCGCCTTGATGTTTTCGAAATCGGTGTTGGTCCCCGCCAGCACGAGCGTGTCGGCGCCCGCCGGGGTGATGCCGACCGACTGCGGCGAGTGCAGCGTCGCCGTGAATCCGATCTGGCCCGGGCGGTCGGCGGTCACGCGCATCACGATCACCTGGTCCACCGGGCTCGAGAAAACCTCGCGCGTGAAGCGCACGCCGTTGCGCGTGTAGGTGACGCGCGCGATCGCGGTGTCGAGGTCGAGTTCGCGGCGATAGTCCTGCACGCCGCCGCTCTCGCCGAAATTGAGCAACACATCGCCGACGGGCTGATAGGCCATCTGCTTGAGCGGCCGGGCCATGACTTTCGCGCCGATGAGCTGGTGGGCCTCGCGATACTTGCCCGCGAAGATCAGGCGCCGCACCTCGGGCAAGGCGCCGGCCGCCTCGGGGCTGACCGGGTCGTAGGGACCGCCGGCCCACAGCGTGTCCTCGTTGAGCTGCAGCCGCTCGTTGGCCACGCCGCCGAAGATCATGGCGCCGAGACGGCCGTTGCCGACGGGAAGCGCCTCGACCCATTGCGTCGCCGGCTGGCGATACCAGAGCACGAGGGCGGAAGGATCGGTCGGGGCCGGCGTTTCCGCCGCAGGCAACCGGAAGGGAATGATACTGGCGAGCATCGCGCAGGGAAGCAGCCAACGAGTGAGTTCGGTTGGGGTCATGACAGAGGCGTCCAGCTCAACACCTGGCGCAACGCGAGTCCATGGCCGTTTTCGATCCGGGAAGAAAAACTAAACTTCCAGGCAAGTTGCCGCGTGCGCGGCCAGCCAGCCCGGCGCGGACGGCACGAGCGCAATCTCGCGACTCGCGGCGAGGCCGCGAATATCGATGGGACTGGAGCGGTGATTGATGATGACGAGATGTTGGCCAAAGCGCGCGAACTCCACGCCTTTGACCGGTGGCATCGGGGCAAGGGGCGACATACCGAGCAGCGCGGCGACGGGAGTTTCCTTGAGGAGCACGATCGGATGCATCTCACGCTTGCCGTAATTTGGCGGAACGAAGGGCATGGTGAGGCGCGAGTAGGCGTGGCCGTATTGAAAGCCAAACGAAAGCGCGCGGCCGGTCCCGATGCGCGTCTCCGCGAGCGCGGTTTGGCCCGACTGGATGTAGGTGCCGAGCGCGGTGCCGCTGCGAAACGCGACCGTGGACCAACCGTGGGGGATGATCTCCTCGCGCCATTTGATGCAGTCGAATGCCACGGTCTCCTCCTCGATGCCGAGCGCCCGGCGGGCGAGTTCGCAATGCGGTCCGTGCAACAGCGTGCCGCCGGCGGCGACGAATTGTTTCACGACGGCTTCGAGCGTGGCGTTGTCGCCGAGATCGTAGAGCGAGTTGGTCGGGACAACGAGATGCCGGTAGTCAGCCAAGGCGCCGGCGACGACCTGGTCCGGATGAAGGATGTCCACGTGCCAGCCCAGGTCGGTGAACTGCGCATACCAGCCGAGCAGGTCCATGCGATGCCGTCCTTCGGCATCGACGGGCAGTGGTTCGTAGAGACTCATCTCGCGCGGGAAGAGGATGGCGACCTCCTTCGCGCGGGGCTCGGTGAGCAACGGCATGACCTCGGCGGCCCAGCGGTTGCCGGCGCGGAGCGAGTCCTTGAAGAGGTCGTCCAGGCGGAACATCACGCCGCCGTCGTCGAGGCCGCTGTAGCCGTAGACGTGGAAGGCCTGCGCGCCGGCGGCGACGAGCGTGGCCATGGCCTCGGCGGGCGGGACGGCCCGGTAGACATCGCCGTTGATATGGCGGCCGAGATACAGCCCGCCGGTGAACGGCCGGTGCGCGTTGGCACTGCGCAGGATCGAACCCTCGACGCTGACAACCATGGCGTCGGCGCGATTCTCGGCGTTGAGCGGCGCCGTGATGTAGAGCACGCCGTCGAGGTGTGGCGCCAGCCGCCAGACATCGAGGGCGCGCTTGGCCGTGGGCCAATAGGGCTGGCCGGGCGGATTGAAGAAGTAGCCCCACTGGTGCAACACCGGCTCGATGAACAAGGCCGGCTCCAGCTCGCGCCAGCGGCGCTTCATCGTCGCAAAATACTCCTCCATCACGCCGGCGAGCCAGGTCTGGTTGTCGATCCAGCGGTGAAAGTCGGGCGTGCGACGGGCAAAATCGTCCGCGGTCGGAATGGCGCAGCCGACCCAGTCGAGTTCCCCCGGGCGCAGCCAATACTCCGCCGGGGTCAGCGCGGCGAAGGACGGCGCGGCGAGACCGTAGCGCGCGTTGAGCTTGGCGATGTCGTCGCCATAGCGCGCGGCGAGCCAAACGAGGTATTTTTGTCTGCCCTCGGCGTCGAAGCTCGGCCTCGGAATCGGGTCGAACATCGTCTGCATGACGATGCGGCCTCCGGCGCGGCGATGCATGCCCGCACCGTAGAGTTTCAACAGGCCGCGAACGTGGTCCACCATCGTTTGCTGTGCCTCTGACGACCAATATTTGTAGGTGCCCATCGGCGTGCCGTCGGGCCGGATGCTTTCCTCGCCGCGCACGGGCGGCACGTCGCGGATCGACGGGTAGAGATTGTCGCCGCAGAGGTAGAGCGCGAGCATCGTGTAATCCAGGCCGTGTGTCGCCGCCTCCCGCATCATGAACTCCTGCATCCCCACATACTGGCTGGCCGGCGCGCCGCGGTAGCGCGCGAAGAAATCCTCCCACGGCTTCGAGTCGAGGTTGATGCTCGTGAAGCCAAGGTCCGCGACCTCGGCGATGCCGCGGCGCACGGCTTCGCGGTCGCTGTAGAACGGCTCGAAGAAATTGCCGAACCAGATGCCGAGCATCGGGCGGGTGGCGACGGAGGCGGTTTTCATTTTCCGGAATTGCCGGGAGCGATGCCGTTGGCGGGGAGGCCCCACGAGCCGGGGCTGGCGCGCAGCGCGGCATCGGTCAGGGTGCGGCTCTTCGACTCGACCTTCGCATCGACGACCTGGTCGCTCGTGATGAGCGGCGCCGTGGTGATCTCGTTCACGAGAACGATGTCTTTTGCCAGTGCCGGACGGATGGGGCTGCTCATCTCGGCGTGTTGCGGCATGCCGAAACCCAGCATGATCGGCAGGTGCGGGCGGTTCGGGGTGTGGTCGCCGTCGGTCAGGCGCACGTGATGGCCGGTGCCGGCGATGGTCGCGAGCACATGCACGGTGGCCGCCGGGCCGCCGCCGCAGAGTTCGAGTTCAACGTCCGAATCGCGTCCGCCGCGCAGGTAGAGCAGCGGGCCGTTCACCGCATCGCCCGAGCAGCGGCGGACAATCGTCTGCGAGCCGATGAGGTAGCCGCGCTCGCAACCGCGGGCGACGCAGTTCTCGACGATGGTCTTGATCGGGGCGTCATCATTCGCGCCAATCTCGAAGCCGGCGCGGGTGTTCACCGCCGTGCAGTTGATCAGCGTGACGCTGCCGGCGTTGCCGTAGGTGCGGAAGCCATCCTCGCACAGGGTTTTCATGTAGCCCGGCGTGATGACGTAGCGGCCGTCACGGTTTTCATAGACAGAGCGAAACCCGAGGTCGAAGGCCGGGCCCGAGGTGTCGCGAAGCATGTCGGTGGTCGAGCGCATGACGCCTTCGGCATAGCAATCCTCCAGCCGGATGTGGCCGCCGACCTGGATGTAGAAGCAGTGCCCGAGGGCGCGGCTGAAGACCTTGCAGCGGCGCAGTGTCGAGTCCGAGCCCAGGATCTGGATGCCGCTCTGCTTCTCAAGATGGACGAGGTTCGGGCCGCCCTTCCCGAGCAGGTCGCCGTAGCCGTAGGGGAACGAGCCGTTCACGTGCACGATGAAGTTCTCGAGGGTGTTGCCCTCGCCGGCCACCGAAAGCGTGTTGCCACCGCTGCCGTGTTGCGCACCGACGGTCCGAAGCGTGAGTCCGTCGAAGGTGTTGCGGTTGCCCGCGATGATCAGGCAACGCGTGTAGCCGCCCTGCGGCACGAGTTTGTAGAGGGCGGTGTCGATCTCGATGATCACGCCGCGCAGATCGAAATGGTTGCCGCTGCCGCGAAAGACGAACATCGGCACGGGCGGACGCGACTGCTTGTGGTCCACGCCGGCCTTGATGTCGGCGAGCACCTCGGGCGTCAGGTAATCGGCCATCCGATAGACGCCGGGCTCCATGCGGATGGTCTGATTGTCGGCGGCGGCGACACGGGCGAGTTCGGCGAGGCTGGTGACGTGCACTGCCATTTCTTCAGCGGAACAGAGGGCAACGGCCAGCAGGCTGAGCCAGCTGCAAAGGAGAGAGCGGATTTTCATGGGGTTGGTGGGTAAAGGTGCGAGGCTGCTAGTCGACGGGGAGTCTGGCAGCATCCCGTATTGTTGGCTCGGGCCGGAAACACGCAATGCCGGCGCTGTTTACATTGGTAAGGAAGGAGTCTTGCCGGACCTCCTATGGCTGGATGACCGCCTCGCCGGTCGCGACGTCGAGCGTCCACTGCGCGGGTGCGGGCAGCCGGAGTCGGCCGTTGCCGATTTCGAGCGGCATCCACAGGTAGCGGGAGTCCCATTGCGACTTCGGTTTCCAGATGTCACCCATGTAGATCACCGTCGTGGCCTTCGGGCCGGCGACCTTGAGCATCAGGGTGGATTGGGAGCCGTAGGTGTTCGTCCCAGGCGGGGCAATGTCCCGGAACTCCGACCACGGGCCCGCGAGCGATTTGGCCGTCGCGTATTTGTTCGGGTTGGGCGCCCAGCCGGTGAGCGCGGAGCCGATGGCGTAATAGAGACCCTGGTAATGCACAACCGCCCCACCCTCGAGCGGAGCGTTGATCAGACAGACCTCCTTGGCGACGTCCAGATAGTCGTCGGAGAGTTTCGCGATGAAGAAGCCCTTGGTCGGTCGGCTTTCGAAGATCAGGTAGGCGCTGCCGTCGTCGTCGATGAACTGGCCGATGTCGCGGCTCTCCTGCCCGAGCGGGCGGAAGCTTTTCAGGTAGCGGTAATCGCCGTCGACCGTGTCGCACACTGCCACACCGACGCGGGCGAACCGGTAGCCGCCCTCCTCGCCCGGCACCGGCCCGTCAACATGCATATACATCACGAACTTTCCGGTCCGCGCGTTGTAGAACACCTTGGGCCGTTCCAGCACCCACTTTGGACCGAGATGCTCGGGATCGGCAAGTTTGAGCACCTGGTTGCGGAACGTCCAATGCGCGAGGTCCGTCGACGCATAGCACGCCACGAAGCGCTTGCCAGGGTCGTTGTCCTTCGAGCGGTCCTCGCCGAACCAATAATAGGTGTCGCCGACCTTGATGATGCCGCCACCGTGCGCCTGCACATGCCGGCCGCGATCGTCGGGCCAGGATTCGCCAGGCTTGATCGTCTGCGGCGCGGCAGAAACTTGCGCGAGGCAAGCGGCCAACAGCAGCGGGAGGATGAGCTTCTTCATAGATTGGCGTGGTTGTGTTTCCGCGCGGTTCAGCGCGCTGCGAGCGAGGCGATAAATTAAAAAGACCTAAGTTTCCAGTGGTCGGCGAGGCGTTGAGCTTCGGCGGGCGTGAGCGGGATGACGGCGCCGTGCTTGGGGCCGGTGGTGAAGTTGACCGTCTTCATGACGCCGTCGTTGAAGTGGCCGAGATTGGTGAAGGTTTTGAAGTCGGTCGTTTCGCTGAAGCCGAAGTTATGCGGTTGGATGCCGTAGATGTCATACATGAGCACCCACTTGTCCTGGCCGATGCGCTTCCAGACGTTGGGCGCCTCGCAGGACTTGGGCTCGGGATCGCACCAGGCCGGATCATAGACGTAGCCGGAGGTGAGCGAGTCGGAGACCGCTTGTTTGATGCCGGGCGGACCGTCGTCGTGGGCGACATAGAAGAGGTGGAATTTGTCGCCAGCCTGCGTGATGTCGCCGTCGATGGTGGAGACGTCCTTGGGATACTCGAACAGCAGCTTGGGCTCGGTCTCGAGCTTGGTGAACGCGTCGTCCACGTAGGCGTAGTAGAGCCGGTTGTGGCCGTTGCCGAAGCGCATCGTGAAATGAACCATCAGCTTTTTCTTCTGCACGTCGTAGACGGTCTCGGGCGCCCACGCGCAGCCGATCTCGGTGAAGCCGGGGAACGCCTGGTCGACGCGGACGTTGGCGCGCGTCCAATGAATGAGATCGGTCGACTTCATGAAGACGAAGCCGCGGTTGTTACCCCAGCCGTAGGCCTTGCCGTCGCGTTCCCATTGGGTGGAGCGCAGGCCTTCCTTTTGCGCGAAGAGATGCAGATCGGTCATCGCGAGGTAGAACGCGCCGTCGGGGCCGCGGACGATGTGCGGATCGCGAATGCCCTTTTGCTCGGCGATCTCCTTGCCGTCGATGACGGGTTTGTCGTCGTTCAGTGCCGTGAATTTATAGCCGTCGGAGCTGAGCGCCATGTGCAGGCTGTGCGTCTCGTCGTGGAAATAGACGAGCAGGTAGGCGCCGAGTTCGGATTCCGCGGGCACACGGGCGGACGCGGCGAGCGCCAGCGCGAGCGACAGGACGAGGAGGCGGAGTGGCATGGGAAAACGTTTCACGGATGGACAGGGAGGTATGAAAAGCGGTTGAACCGGACTTCGCCGGCGCCGGCGGCCATCAGACCGGGTCGCAGCGCGAAAAAACCTTTGAAGCGGTTGTGATGCATTCCGGAAACATCGATGCCGGAGCGAAGGGTTTCCCAGGCGTTGCCGTCGCGGCTGGCGAGCAGGGCGCAGGTCTTGCCGTCGTTGACGATCTTCAGGAACCAGTGCGCGCCCGGAAAATTCTCGTGGCGGGTGCTGCGCTGGGCGTCCTCGTAGATGGTGAACCCACGGCCGTCGGACGTGATGCCGACAAAAGCGTTTTCGCTGTAGAACAGAACAAGTCCGCCGGAGCTGCCGGGCGCGAGCGTGACTTCGGCTTGGACGGTGTAAGCCAAGTCCGTGGCGGTCGTGAGGAGCAGGCGGGCGTCGGCGGGCGTCGTGCCTTTGGCGCGGAGATGGAGGCTGTGATCCTTCAGGGTGATGTCCGCGGGATTGTAGTCGCGCCAGGTGAACCATTGCAGGCCGAGCGCGGGGCCGGAGAAGTTGTCGGAGAGCGGCATGTCCTGAACGGAGTCCGGCAGACGCGGCGCGTTGGGCGCGGCTTTGACCCAGCCGTCGGAAGTCCATTGGACGGGCTCGATGAGCGTCTGGCGGCCGAGCGGATAGGCTCCGTTTTCGTAGGCGTGATAAACGATCCACCAATGATCGTGGCCGTCGTCGACGAGGGTGCCGTGGCCCTTTGACCACCAGTGTTCGTCGGCGCTCCACGTGTGGACGATCGGGTTGTGCGGCGAGTTTTCCCAAGGGCCGTCGAGGCTCCGCGCTCGCGCGGTGATCACCATGTGGCTCGTGGCGGGGCCGGCGGTGCCGCCTTCGGCCGAGATCAGGTGAAACCAGCCGTCCTTGCGGATGAGTTTGGGGGACTCGAGAAACTTGCCTTCGGTTTTCCAGTCAGCCGGGTAATCCCAACCAGAATAGATTTTCTCTTTTGGTCCGATCACCGACAGACCGTCGTCGGAGAGCCGGACGCGATAGCCCTCGCTGAGAAAGAGCCAGCGCTGGCCCTTCTCGTCCACAGCGTGACCGGGGTCGATCATGCCAACGTCGAGCCGGATGGGGTCGCTCCACGGACCGCGGATGTTTTCAGCCCAGATCACCCAGTTCACGCCAGCCGCGGGGAAATAGATGTAGAATTTCCCGTGGCATTTGACGAGATCGGGCGCCATGGCCGAACCGACGACCTTGGTCATGGCGCGGCAGACGGGTTGCCAATGCACGAGGTCGCGCGAGTGCCAGATGAGGAAGCCCGGCGTGTAGAGGAACGGCGAATGCGTCAGGTAGTAGTCGTCGCCGTCGCGCAGGATGGAAGGGTCGGGATAGTCGCCGCGGAGAATTGCGCGAGGCCAGACCTCGCTTTGCGCGAGCGCTGAACCGGTGAGAGAAAGCGAAACAGCGGCAATCATGGCTTTGAAGGCAATCATGGTGAAATCATCCGTAAACGCGGAATTCCCAGAGGCCGGGCGTGCCTTTGAGAATGGTCCGGCTCAGATAACGAACATGCGCTGCCATGTGGCCGAGATTTTTCAGGGGATGGAGGGACGAAGTGGAGCCGCGATGGTTTCGATCGTTGCGCTCGCCGGTTTCAACTCATCGGCATCGGCGGTCAGCTTGATTTCTCCGGGCGTCTTCGAGGACTGCACGATGATCTGCGCCAGGCCATTGAACAGGCTGCGGGACCATTTCACGGCGGTGGGCTTGGCGCCGATCTCGAGGTTCACGTTGGGGTTCAGGCCGCCGTAGGTGCCGCCATGTTGCACGCCCACGGCGATGATATTGTCGCCGGCATGCAGGTGCTGCTTGACGTCGAACGACGGCCGTTCCTCCCACTTGTTCGACTCGCCCACGAGCTGGCCGTTCACGAAATACCAACCGTGTTTGTTGCACCCATTGAACAGGAGGCGCACGCCGAGCGCGCCCAGCTCCTCCTCGGTCAATTTGAGGTGGGCGCGATAGACGGCCGTCTTTCCTTCATACAAGGGAAGGTCGCCGATCGTCGCGTTGGTCCTGGGCTTGGCCACGTTCCATTCTGTATCATCGAGGCCCGCGTTCAGCACGGGCGACGATGCGTCGCTGTTGGTCGGGAACGACTCCACCTTCCAACGCCAGCCTTCGACCGGAATCATGCGCGGTTCCGCCGGCACGAAAACGTCGGGCTCGTGGCAGCTCGGGTCGCCGTTGCCCACGCCGATAATCTTGCCCGCGCCTTCGAGACTGAAGCCGATCTTGTGCTGCGCGGTCGGCACCTCGCGACCCTGAGCATCCACGACGGAAACGGTGAACACGGCCAGATCCTCGCCGTCGGCTTTCACGGCCGCCGACAGGCCGGTCAGATCGCGCGTGAGTTTCACCGCCACCGGCTGCCCGGTCGTCTCGACCTTGGTCTCGGCGACGACTTTGCCGGCCGCGTCGAAACCTTTCGCGCTCAGCGCGCCCGGAGCGTATTTCACTTTCCAGGTCAGCTTGGAGTTCGGCTTCATGGCCTGCCGGCCGAGCGACGCGCCGTTGAGGAAGAGTTCGACTTCCTTGCAGTTGCTCAGTGCGTCCACGTGGATCTCCTGACCTTCCCTGCCCGGCCAGTTCCAATGCGGCAGCAGGTGCAGCACCACGTCGGAACCCCACCATGACTTGTAGTAATAAAAGCTGTCTTTCGGGAAACCGCAGGTGTCGAGGATGCCGAAATGCGAGCTGATGCACGGCCAGGCATACGGCGACGGCTCGCCGCGATAATCGAAACCGGTCCAGACGAAGGCGCCCGAAAGCCACGAGCGGTCGGCGAAATAACTCCACCACGCCTCGGCCGTGTCCTTGCCGCGATTGTCGTAGGCCCGGACATAGCCGCGCTTCGCGTCGTCCTCGTAGATGCCGCGCGTCCCGAGGACGCTGGCCTGCTCCGTGCCGACGTTCGGCTGGTCGGGATGCTTCGCGTGGTAGCTGTCCATGTCGGCGCCGACATGGTAGTTCCAGCCGCGCACCTCGATGATGCCGTTGACGCCGTCGAAAGTGTCGCCCTGCGGCGCGGCGTAGGTCACCGGCCGGGTCGGGTCGAGGCGCTTGACGTGATTCTGCATCGTGCGCGCGGCGTGGCCGCCCTGCGGCGTGGATTGCACGGAGAACTCCTCGTTCGCGACGCTCCAGATGCAGACGCTCGGGTGGTTGCGGTCGCGGAGGACCAGATCGTCCCACGTGCGGAGATTCTCCGCGTCGCTGCCGAGCAGGCGGTTCTCGTCCATGACGATCATCCCGAGGCGGTCGCAGGCGTCCAGCAGCTCCGGCGTGGGCGGATTGTGCGAGGTGCGATAGGCGTTGCCGCCCATTTCCTTCAAGCGCGCGATGCGGAAAGATTGGAGCGCATCCGGCATGGCCACGCCGACGCCCGCGTGGTCCTGGTGATTGCACGTGCCCTTGAGCACATACGGGCGGCCGTTCAGCAGGAAGCCCCTGTCTTTGTCGAAGGCGACGGTGCGGATGCCGAAGGAGGTTTCCTTCTGGTCCACGACCTTTCCGTCCACGGAAACCGTCGTCACGAGCTGGTAGAGGGCGGGCGACTCGGGCGACCAGAGCATGGGCGCGGGCACCGTCGTTTTCAGACTGATCACCCGCGTCGAATCAGCCTCCAGTTGCGCAGAACCGGAAAACACGGGGAGTGCTTTGCCCGCGGACGGAATGATGGCGCACGAGACAGTGGCATTCGCGGCGATTGCCTGCGCATTGAGCAACGTCACGTCCACTTTGATTTCCGCGGCGTCGACGGGAACTTTGCCGGCGAACTCGCTGCGCACGAAAATCCCATCCGGTGCGATGGCAACCGGCGCGGTCTTGTCCAGCCAGACGTGGCGGTAAATGCCCGCGCCTTCGTAGAACCAGCCTTCGGGCTCCGTCGCGTCCACGCGCACCGCCACGACGTTTTTGGCGCCGAAGCGAGCCACGTCGGTGATGTCCGCGCGCAACGGAGCATAGCCGCTCTCGTGCCGGCTCACGAGCCAGCCGTTGACCCAGACGGTGGCGTCGCGGAACACGCCGTCGAACGTCAGCCAGAGGCGCTTGCCCTCGTCTTCTTTCGGCAGCTCAAGCGTGCGGCGATACCAGCCGATGCTGTTCGCGGCGAAACCCGGCCCGATCGACTTGAAACCGTGGTTCCGGTCGGCGGATTTTTCAAAGGGCAGCTCGACCGCCCAGTCGTGCGGCAGGTTGAGCCCACGCCAGGAATCGTCATCGAATTTTTCCGCCGCCGGACCGGTGCTGGCACCCGCCTTTGCCAGGTCCAGCGCCCGCGGCCAGTCGTCGCCGAGATGGAATTTCCAGTTGGCGTCCAACGAAAGGTGCTCGCGCAGGGTTTCGGCGGCGGGCAGGTGGAGCGCCAAAGCGACGGCGGCGCAACCGTGGATCAAGGAATTTCTCAGAAGCGAGGCGACTTTCATAGGCGCGGCGTGGAAGTTTTCAGCGTGCGGGAATACGGATCACGGTGAGCGAATGCGGCGGAGCTTCGTCGTCGAACGATTCGGCGACAGAGATCGTCGTGCTGACGGGGGCGAGCGGCGCCGGGTTGTCGAAGCCGTTCACCGATTTCGGATCGCCGGCGAGCACGGTCTTCGTCGCGGTCGGCGCGAGCGACTTCGCGCCGGAGAGCTGAATGTGCAATGGCACCGCGGAGGCGCCGGTGTTCACGATCTTGAAAATCACGTCGTCGGTCCGGCTGTCGCGCACGACCGAAAACGCGAGGTCGGACGGCGCGCCTGACAGCGCGGACTCGAGATAGACTTCGCCGGAGTTCGCGCCGAAGAGTTGCTGCACGCGGTAGTTCACCGACGGACGGACCGCGGTGTTCGTGAAATAGATGAGATCGGGGTTCCATTGCGTGCGACCGATTTTCGCGAGCAGCGGCGCGTAGGAAGCGAGCCGCACGACGTCGCCATTGCGTTCGAGGGAGGTCATATACGCGGCTTCAGCCAGCGCGTTGAAGAGCGTGTTGCCGCGCGAAGCGTATTCGCCGACATAAACCTTCGGTTTCGCGCGATCGTAAGATTCGTAGCGCGCGCCATTCGCGAGGAACCATTCCGGTTTCTCGTAGTAGTGCTCATCGACCATCGCGACGCCCTGCTCGCCCGCGAATTTCCAGCCCGCGTCGAAATCGGTCCCAGCCGGCGACGGCCCGACCGTGCCGATGACCGTGATCTCCGGATGTTTCGCCTTCACCGCGTCGAAGATCATCTGGAAGCGTTCCTTGAACTCAGGAGTAATCTTGTCCTCGTTGCCGACGCCGAGATATTCGAGATGAAATGGTTCCGGATGTCCGGCCGCGGCGCGTTTCGCGCCCCACGTCGAGGTCGACGGGCCGTTCGCCCACTCGATGAGATCGAGCACCTCCTGCACGTAAGCGGGCATGTCCGCCAGCGGGATGCATTGCTGGCCCGTGCCGCGAGTGCGCGTGGAATTCTGACACGAGACGCCGGCCGCGACGACGGGCAATGGCTTGGCGCCGATGTCTTCGCAGAATTGGAAATACTCGAAGTAGCCGAGGCCGACGCTCTGGTGATAACGCCAGATGTTCGCCTGCTGTTTGCGTTGCTCGACTGGGCCGATGGTGTCCTTCCACCGATAGAGGTTGCCGAGGCCGTCGCCGTGAACGAGGCAGCCGCCGGGAAAGCGCATGAACTTCGGCTGCAGCTCGGCGATGGTTTGCGCGAGATCGGCGCGGAGGCCATTTCTGCGGCCCTTGAAGGTCTTCTGCGGGAAGAGGGAAATCTCATCCAACGCGATCAAACCCGGTGCCTTGGCGAGCACGACCAGCCGTGCGTCGGAAACGGTCTGGCTGGCGGAGATCGTCGCGGTGAGCCGCTTCCATTCCGCAGGATCCGAGGCTTCGACGCTTGCCTCGCCGAGCATCACGCCGTCCTTGGTCTCCAAGCGCACGCTCAGCGGCAATTGGCCAGCAGGCTTGCTGTCGCGTCCGTCGCCGACGTGAAGCATCCGGGCGAAGACGGAGAAATCATAGCTCTCGCCCGCCTTCACCGCGATGCCGTCGAAGCCGGCGTTGGACAAGCCCACACCCTCTCCTCTTGCCCTGATCCGAATGAGCGCACAATGCCGGTTGTTGGGATGAATCGGACAGGATGAATCCACCCAAAGTTCGCCCGCGCCGCCGCCGCGCTGGATGAACTCCCAACCGGTGAGCGGTCCCCAGGTCGGTTGCTCGGTGGGCTGGTATTCAAAGGAGCGGTTCTGGACCAACTCCGCGTAAAGTCCGCCGTCGGCGGCGTAGTTGATGTCCTCGAAAAATATCCCGAACAGGTCCGGGCTGATCGCTTTTCCCGGCTGGCTCAGATCGAGCGAGAGCGTCGCGGCGGAGGAAGCGGCGTGGACGGCGATCATCAGAAGTCCGACGCTGACGATGGCGCGCAGGGAGGCGGCGGGGCTGGGTGGACGATTCATGGGAACCGATGTTTTCACAGAAAGAGTTTAGCGCGAGGACGGACCCACGGCGGGCGGGCGGAACGCCACACCCTCCACGTGCTCGCCGACGAAGATGCGCGCCAGGTCGGCGGTCTTATACCAGGCGGGTTTCGCCGCCATGCCGTCTGCGATCAGGGTGCCGTTGATCACGAGGTTTTCGAACACGACGTCGCGCACCTGCCGGGTGTCGTCGTAGCCGGCGATGATGGACAGGTCGGCGTGGGTGCCGGTGTAGGTGAGGTTCTTAAAAAGGACGTCCTCGATCCCGCGACCGGGCGAGGTGCAGTATTTGCGGTTGTAGAAGACGCGCAGGTTCACGAGCTGCCCCTGGCGGAAGTCCTCGATGCGGATGTCCTCGAAGCGAACGTGCCGGATGAGGTTGCTGTCACCGGCGTTGAGCGCGAGGCAACCTTGGTAATCCAGCTGCGCCTCCATGTGGTCGAGGATGTCAAGGTTGCGGAAAGTCAGGTGCTCCAGGGTCTCGGGCTGCGGGGTGCTGCCGTGTGTGCCGACGAGGATCGGGTGCGCGACGTCGGCCCACAGGGTCGAGTTCTGCACGGTGATGTCGCGGGCGTCGCCGACGAAGCCGCCGCGTCTGCCGTAGACGGTGATACAGTCGTCGGAGTTGCGGTTGAACACGCCGTCGATGACCACGTCGGAGCTGGCGATCACGTTCATGCCGTCGCCGTTGCCCAGGTAGCTGATGCATTTCACGTTGGTGATCCGCACGTGTTGCGATCCGCCTGTAAGGCATTGGGGGGTGAAGATGCCACTGACTTCGACGTTGCGGGAGTTGGCGATCCGCACGCCGCTGCCCCGGGCCCCCTGCTCCACCATGCCGCGGCCGAGGATGCGGACATTTTCGACTCCCTCGCAGGTGATGCGGCCACGGACGACGGCGCCGCCCGCGATATAGACCGTCTTGCCGCTCGGGACGCGCAGCGTGCGACGCCGCAAGTCGCGGTAGAACTCGGGCGGATATTTCGCGTGCGGCTCGTTCACGAGCGGCGGCAACGGCGATTCGGACGAGCGCTCGGCCTTGATCTCGTGCAGTCCGGGACCGAAGTAGATGACATTGGGATCGTGCGGATCGGGCCGGCTGGCCTCGATCGGATTGGCGAACAACTGCAAATTGCCGAAGATGTCGCCGTTTACCTCGACGGAGAGGTTGCGCGGCTGCGTGAGCGTGAACGTGAGCGTGTCGCCGTTCACGCCGGGTGTTATGCCGCAGGCCCGCGGACGCACGCGCGCCTGCTCGATGCGGCCGCGGGCGCTGGTGACCGTAATCTCCACGGCGCCCGAAAAATCAAAATAGGCCAGCGAGGAGTTGCGCGGCGTATGCTCGGTGCCGACCACGGCGTCGACCTTCACGAGGTAGGTCGGCACAGGCTGCCATTCGCCGCCGGGCGCGCGCACCTTGACCGTGAAATCGGTGTTGAGCGCGCAGCCCGCCGGCGCGGGATAGACGACGATCTCCGCCGCCAGCGGCGCGGCGCACGCGAGGCAAGCGGCAGCCAGTGCCAGGAAGACCCGCAGGCCCGCAATTGGGCGCAGCAAGACTGCGCCCCTACAGCCACCATGGTGATCGGTCAGGTGCATGGTTTTCGGACCTCCGCTAGGGTTTCTTTTCGGCCGGGGGTTTCAGCTCCGCCGGATGGACGTCGGCATTCTTGATTTCCATGGGGCCGAGTTTGACCGTGCCGCGCGTGATCGGGATATCAGCGAACGCGGGGCCGGTTTCCCGGCCGAACTTCGGCGCGCCGACGGTGACGAGCGCGGCCAGCACATCGCTCATCCACACGCCCTGGCGTTCCGTGCTCATGCGCGCACGCCAGAGGAGCCTTTGCTCGCCCTTGAGCGACGCGGCAAAATCGAAGGCGCTGACGATGATGAAATACCGGTCTTCGGTCGCGGCATTCCTGATCTTGTCCCATTCGATCTGCGACAGCCCGGTGCTCCCCGCGGCCGCGAGCTGGGCCGCGAGCGCCGAGCCGGCGACGAGGGTGACCATCTCGGCCTGGTTGAAATCGGCGGTGCCGGTCGCCAGCGAGCTCTTGCTTTGAATTTCGCTGGGAGCCAGCGTGCCGCCCTCGCCGGTGGTCAGATCCATCAGGCCGAAATTCAAGGTGGAGGGATTCAGGTAACCCCATTCGAAGGCGAGGATGAGCGACGGCAGTGTTTGGTTGGCATTGGGGCGCACGGCCTGCAGGACGTAACCCTCTTTCGCCAGCGCCCGGCCGAGCTGGCGGAGCATCTCCTGGCGCGAGGGCGGCTGCTCGCCGCCTATGATCTTGCCGCCCTCATGGTAGCCGAGGATGACCGGCACATAATACGCGGGCTGCTCCGGCGTCGGCCGGGGAATCTTGCGACCTTCGTCCGTGAGATCGACGTTGACGATCACCATGACCTTGTCGCCGTCTTTGACCGCAAGGGCGGGCGGGGCGAACACGGCCAGCGTGCATGCGCAGAGGGCGACGCGGATGCGCCGTCGGAACGAAACCGGGAGACGGGACGGAGACATCGGAGTCAGCATGGCGAAGGTCTTGAGAGAGGTATCAAAAAACGCGCCGCCGGTGGTGAAACGGGCGGCGCGGTGATGGTGACGACGGAGCACTGGGCTCCGGTTTAAGCGCGGATCAGAACTTCAGGATCGTGGTGAACTCGAAGTTGATCGGGCGCTGGTAGAGCGCGACGCGGCTGGGCACCGCGGTGCGGTAGGCAAGAGACGTATCGCCACCCGCCGGGCGGAGGGACACGCCGTCATCCTGGAAATACACGTCCTGGGTGTTCAGCACATTGCGGATGAGCAGCTGGAATTCGACTTCCTTGCCTTCCAACAGCTTTCCGCCCCGCTTCAGCCGCATGGTGTAGCCGAAGGTGGCGTTGACCTCGTTGGGCCGCTTGACGAAAACCGGCGTGTTGATGTCAACCGAGGGATCGTCCATCCACGGGCGGTTGCTGGACGAAACGGGGAGCGCCGAGTTGAAGTTGGGATTGGCCACGGTGTCGCCCGAGCGGTAGCCGGCGACGTCCTTGTCAACATACTGCCAGCTGACGCCCGCGCGCAGGCCCTTGAAGCGGCCGGTCTGGATTGTGTAGTCGGTGACGATCTTGAACGTCATGCGCTTGATGCCGAGGGTCGGCGCCAGCAGCCCGATGTTGTCGTATTGGGTCCAGATATTGTTGTAGTTGATGATCGCATTATTGCGCACGCCCGGATCACCGCCAGCGGCAGTCATCATGGCATCGGTGATCGCCGGATCCTTGATGGCGGTGCCGGGGGCGTCGGTGATGGTGTGGCCGGCGTTGGTCGGCTTGAGGGTGGTGTCGATGGTGCCACCGGCCGCCTTGAGCACGTCGAGCATGTCCTTCGTGCGGGTCAGCATGTAGGCCTTGGTGCCGCCCCAGCGGTCATAGTCGATCAACTGGCCGGTGCCGTAGTTGCCCATGATGCGCCAACCGCGGGTGATGCGGCCGGTGATCTCGAGTTCGCGACCGTCGTTCTTGGTCGCGAAGTAGTCGCCGCCCAGGATGTCGGAATAGCCAAAACTGTTACGACTGTCAGGATTGGGGTCGTTCCACGGCCGACGTTTCATCAGATCGTTGAACGGAGTCTTGGTCGGAGGATCGCCGAGGCGGTCCCGCTTCTCGTTGTAGTAGTAGCGCGGGGTGATGACGAGGCGGTCCTTGAACAGGCTGAAGGTGATGCCGCCTTCATAGGAGATGCCACGCTCGTTCCGGGCCTCCCCGCCATCGAGGTAGTAGCGGGCGAGGTCACCCGGCTTGTAGCCTTCGCTATAGTTGGCCAGCGCCGTCAGCCACGGAAGGATATGGTAGGTGAGGCCGGCGTTTTTCAGCACGACGACCTGCTTGGTGCGCGGCAGGTTGTAGTCGCCGCGGAAGCGGTCGTTGGCGTATTGGGGTGCCGGCGTGCCGACGCCGTTGACCGAATTGATGACAGGACGGTCGCCGGTCGCGGGAACCGGCACCGACGAGCGCGGCGTGCCGTCGGCGTTCTTCGGGATGTAGGTGAGCGTATACCAATCCGCCGGGGCATCCTTACGCCAGTAACGGTCGTCGAGCGTGACGCCGTCCCAGGTGGGATCGTTGGGGAGAAAGCCAAAGTTACTGGGCTGCTGCCGGAAATAGGCCTTCTGCTGATCGACCCGGATACCCGGGCTGAAGATCAGCTTGTTGTCGAAATACCGGCCGGCGAAGGCGAAGATGACACTCTTGGTGCTCTCCTTGCGGTGCGCCCACTCGAAGAGCGTCCAGCGCGGCTTGATGGCCGTGGTAGAGGTGGTGTAGCTGTTGCCGCCGGGATTCCGCACGACATTGAAAGCGGAGGTCGGATTGGCGTCGCTCCAGGGACGTTCGTCCGAGTTCCAATAGTAACGCACGCGGATGCGCTGGTCGCCCGCCTGCCATTCACGCGGGTCGGCCGCCAGGGCCGTGGTGTTGGTATACCGCGTGAAATAATTCTCGCGGGCCGTGTAGGCCGCACTGAGGTTGAAGGTGTAATTGCCCCATTTGCCCAGATCCTTGATGTAGCCGAGACTGGCCTTGAGGCCGCGATTATCCAGCACGCGGTTGTTGTAGACCATGTCCACTTGCGAGTAGGGGTCCAGGAAGTGCGGGTTGGGCTGCCCGTTGGGCAACAGCTTGTTGATATCGATGAAACCCGTGCGGAGTCCGAGGTAGCTGGCCAAAGGCCGCTCGACCACGCGGTTGGCGTCGCCCGACAGTTCAAAAATGAGGTTGTCGGTGAACTGGTGCCGCAATGAGAAGTTCACATCGGTCGTGGGTTGCACAAAGAGCGGCTCGCGGGGCATGGCGGAAAAGCGTTTGCCCGGCACCGTGAAATGGGAATTGGCGACCTGCCGGGAGAAACGGTCCTCCGGCAGATTGGTCATGTCGTAGAAAGCATCCTGACCGCCGCCCTGGCTGTTGTTGCCGGGGGTCCGGTTGCCGCCCGTGCTGCCGGCGTTGCCGAGCGGGAGGATTTCTCCGTTGTTGTTGCGGTAAAATACCTGGCCGTTGGAGAAGTAGACCGGCACGTTGGGATTTTCGTCGCCGCGCCGGGTGCTGCCCGTGTTGATCCAGTTCATGACACTGTTGCTGGCGGGGTCGTAGATGAAGACGTTGCCGCCTTCGCGCCAGACGCCTTCCGGCGATCCTTGGAAATTGCTCGAGCCCTTGGCCAAGGTGGTGCCATCGGCCAGGGGCGCCAAGCCGTTGAGCTGGTTGTCGGTGATCTGGCCGGAGAAAACCGTGGTGCCGTTCCAGCCGCTCACGTTGTCGAAGTAAGGCAGCGGCACGCGCGCCCGGGCGATCTTGTCGTGAACCGCCTCGACGAACAGCTCAGTCTTCCGGCTGAAACGGTAGAGGCCCGACAGGGTGATACCGGTGCGGTTGTCATACTCCTGATCCTGCCAGCCGCCCCGTTTTTGATACAGAAGGTTGGCGCGGACGGCCAGCTTGTCCGGGATGAGAATCTTGTTCAGGTCGAGGGTGCTGCGGTAGTAGTCCCATGAACCGAAAGTCATGGCCAAGGTGTTCGCATCGCGATCGAGGTGGGGGCGCTTGCCCTGGGTGCTGATGCCGCCGCCGAGCGCGTCGTTGGCCCCGGTGTTGAAGAGCACGGCGTTGGGGCCGCGACCGAAGTCGATACGGTCGATGTTGTAGGCGTCGTTGACGCCGGCGTTGACGAAGAAGTTGCGCTGCTGGCCGGCGTTGAGGATGGCGCCGCGGATGTTATACATGGTCGAGGCGGTCGAATTGCCGTTGCCGCCAAAGAGATCCGCGCCCTGGCCGTCGAGGACGGGGGCCCCGTTGGTGGACCAGAGGACGGCGGCCTGGAGATCGGTGATGCCCATCGCCTTGATGAACTCGCCGGTCATGACGGAATACGGAGCCGACATGTCCTTCATGTCCAAGCCGAGCTTGGTCGCGGTGCCGGCATTCGTCGCCATGAAGCCGTCGTCCTTCTCGGCCTTCACCTGGAAGGCATCGAGCGTGATCACCTCTTTCTCCAACGCTTTCGGGCTGGCGGTCGTTTTCTCCACGACCACCGGTTTTTCCGGGGCGGGCTTTGCCGTATCCGCGTTGGCGGCTACTTGCGCCTGGGCCGGCAGGGCGGAGGCCGCCAGTGCGGCGAGGACGGTTAACACGGGAGCAAAGAAACGGAGGGACCGCCGGGTCTCTCCGCCTTCGAGGTCCGGCGCAAGACGACGGACCGGCTGAGTGCGTGCAGGGGTGTTCATGGGTAAGAGTGCAACTGAGGACGATGACGTCCGACGTGCGTGGCTATGTGGGGTTCGGGTTTGGGGCTGAACTAACTTGACGAGCGCACTCTTACTCTATCGCGCCGGAGCGTTGAAGCCCGGCTTTGTTTTCACTGGTAACTGAATCATGCTGCCAGCACATCATTTCGGCGTTAACCATATTCCAATGCGAAAAATCCGCCAGTGCGCCGGTGCCGCCGAGATCCTGTGCGCACAAACCCACGAAGGCGCCGGTGAAGTGCAGACCCTGGCCGTAGTCGTCGGAAAGTTTCGAGGCGTCGAGCACCGGGCCGACCGGTTGCCAGGCGGCGCCGTCGCGTGACGCGGAGAATTGCAGCCGCGCACCGTTGATCTCCGCCTGCAGGTGATAGCCGGGCCAGTCGTTCACGATAACCGTGGATTCGGTCAGCTCGGCATACGTGCCATCATCGGTCAGGACAACGCCGAGCACCCGCCCACGCGCCTCCTCGTGCGTCACCCGTAGATAGAAATGGGTGCGCGTGTCGTAGTAGCACACGAGCCCGGCCATTTGCGTGAAGTGGGTCGGCTGGAATTCGAGATACGTCTGCGCCGTGCAGCGGTGCTCGGTGATCCGCCGGGCTACGAGGCTTTGGTGAAACAGCGAGTGGAGCGACTCGCGCCCGCGCAGACGCAGCCAGCCGGGGCGGGCGGCGAGCGAGAGCCACGAGTCATCGATCGGCCCGCGCAGCGAACTCCATTCCGGTCCGAGTCGCGGTGCATCAAAATCGTCACGCGCCTGCGGCTGAGGCCAAGGATGCGGAGTAACATCGCGCGGTGCAGGCACGGTGAGCTGCGGCAACATGCTTGGAGGCGGGGTGCCCTCACCCCGCTGGATTGCAGCATCGCACCGTGACGCCTCGCGGGGTGAGGGCACCCCGCCCACAATAGGAGCTTCGCCACCTGCGAGCCGCAGCCAGCCGTCACCCGACCAATTGACTTGTTGCAGGCAGGTCTCGCGGCCGAGCATGCAACGGCGTTGGTCGCCGACCTGCAGCGGCCGGCTGGCGAGGTGGACGAGATACCACTCGCCGCCGGGCGTCTCGACGAGTTCGCCGTGGCCGGCCTTTTGCAGCGGGCAATCGGGCGCGTCGCGCGTCGTGAGCACGGAAGCCTGCGGATCGAGTTCGTAAGGTCCGGTGATCGCGCGCGAGCGCGCCATCGAGATGCCGTGGTTCCAACCGGTGCCGCCCTCGGCGAGCATGAGGTAATACCAGCCGTCGCGCCGGTAGAGGTTCGGGCCCTCGGTGAGCACGTCCTTCGCGAGGATCTTCGTCATCGGGCCAACAAGCCGGCGGGAGTCGTGATTGTATTCCTGCACGACGATGCCGGCGAAACGGTTCCGGCCGGGCCGGAAATCCCACATCATGTTCACGAGCCATTTCCGACCGTCGTCGTCGTGAAACAGCGACGGATCGAATCCAATGGAATTGAGTGTCACCGGCTCGGACCACGGACCGAGGATGTCGGGTGCGGTCGTCAGGTAGATGCCGACATCCTTGAACGGCCGGCCCGCGCCGCAGGTGCGGACGTTGGTGTAGACGAGCCAGAATCGGCCGTCGGCGTGACTGAGCGACGGCGCCCACACGCCGCCGGAGTCGGCGATGCCGCGGAGGTCGAGCTGCGACTCGCGCGTGAGCGCGTGGCCGATCAACCGCCAGTGGACGAGGTCGCGCGAGTGGTGCAGCTGCACGCCCGGCCACCATTCAAAGGTGCTGGTCGCGATGTAGTAGTCCTCCCCCACCCACACGATGGACGGGTCGGGATTGAAGCCGCGCAGGACGGGATTGTGGATCTCAGTCATGACAAGCGGGGCGGCCCGCGGACCGCTCACGAGGCGGCGTCCGCGCAGGCCTGTCGGCGGTGGGAACGCACCAGCAGCGCGCCAATGAGCAGGATCACGCCGCCGCACGCCAGGTAGCAAAGCCGGCCGCGGGCGGAATTGGGAATCGCCACGAGCAGCATGATGAACCCGCCATAAACGAAGCACAGGTAGCCGACCGCGCCGACGAACCCATGGTTTTCACGGACGGCGGCAGCGGGATTGTCCGGCAGGGGTGTTTTCAGGCGGGCAAAGAATTCATCCACCGTCGCGCGGTAGGCGGCGGGCGCCCGGTCGTAGAACAGCGTGGTGAAGAAGAACCAGCCGACGCACACGACAAGCATGGAGCCGACGGTGGCGATGACGGTGAATTCGGTGAGCTCCTCCGGTTTGAACGGACCGCCGAGGCCCGGAATCCACGTGAACATCTCCGGCATCAGCAGCGGACTCAATCGCAGCCCCGTAAGATTAAAAACCATGTCGCGCACCGCCCCCGGCAGGCCGACGGCCAGCGAGACGACGAACCCGATTAGGACGGTGGTCCACGCCGACCAGCTTGGCGTGCGCTGGTAGAAGATGCCGAGGAAGGCGGGCACCGCCAGCGGCAGGAGCAGACTGACACCGACCTGGTTGAGCAGGTCAAAAAACCCAAGCGAGCGGTAATGGCTGATGAGCACGGCGAGCAGAATGACGATGACGCCAAAACCCGCGGTCACGGATTTGCTCAACCAAACCAGCTTGCGCTCGTCGCAGGCGGGATTGATGACCGGCAGGTAGAAATTCCGCACCACAATGCCCGCGCCCTGGTTGAGGATGCCGTCCAGCGTGGTGAGTGTCGCGGCGAAGATGCCGCAGATCAACAGGCCGAGCATGCCCTGCGGGAGCACGTCGACGGCGGTGGCCAGGAAGGCGGCCTCGTGGGGGAACTTGAGGGCGGGAAACTCACCCGCCAGGTTCGGATGCGTGATGGCCGCGGCCATCGGCGGCACGAGCCAGATGAGCGGCCCGAGCAGGGTGCCGACGATCGGGATGATCAGGGTGAGCCGCGCATGCCGGTCGCTGCGTGCCATCATGTATTTGGCCGCGCTCTCGTCGTTCAGACTGCTCTTGTTGATGATGGTGTTGACCGTGAGCGCGAGGAACCAGAGCGAGATGTAGCCGGGGCGCGCGAATTCGCCCCAGGCGAAATGGGCCTCCGGCGCGTGCTGCAGCAGCCCGGCGACCCCGCCCACCGCCGGCTGCAGCAGGGCCAGGATCGTGATGACGATCGTCACCGTCACCACCAGCAGCATCTGCACAAAGTCGCTCGCCGCCACGCCGAGCGCGCCGCCCAGCATGGACACGAACGTCACCGTCGCCCCGAGCACGATGAGCGTGAGGGTCAGGTCGGTGCGGAAGACCGCCGCCATGAAGACGCCCACGAAGTTGAGCCCGAGGCTGCTGAAAATCAGCGAGACCGGCAGCCGCACCCAGGTGTAGAACTGCTGCGTGCCCGGCCCGTAGCGCAGGCGCAGCGCCTCGAAGGGCGTGACCACCCGCATCCGACGGAAGCGGTAGCACGTGAACAGCAGGAGCACGAATGTCGAGACGACGTTCTGGTAGAACAACACCACGGCGTAGGGGCCCGTCTCATACATCTTGGCTGCGCCGCCGGTGAAGGTCCACGCGCTGAATCCCGCCATCCACGCCCCGGCGCCTGTGATCCACCACGGCAGGGCGCCGCCGCCGCGGAAATACGAAGACGTGTCCTTGTTGCGACGGGCGAAGTAAAGCCCGATGCCGATCATGAACACGAAATAGAACGCGATGTTCAGATAGTCGTAGGATGTGATCATGGGCGGCGAGGCGAGCGCTCAGGCCAGGAGTGCGGCGCGATCGGCGGTGATCTCCCACTGGAGCGGCTGGCCGGCCCGGAAGCGCTCGAATTCATCGACCATCGCCTGGCCCATCCGCAGGCACTCCCGGCCGACGGACCCGGCGATGTGCGGCGTCAGCACGACGTTGGGCAGCGTGTAGAGCGGCGAGTCCGCGGCCGGCGGCTCCGGTGCGGTGACATCGAGCACCGCCTGCAAGTCCAGCCGGCGTCGCAGCACCGCGATCATCTCCGGTTCGTTGACGACTTCGCCCCGGGCGGTGTTGAGGAAAAACGCCCCCGGTTTCATGAGCTCGAAATGCCGGCCCTGGATCATGTGGACAGTCTCGCGCAGATGGGGCGTGTGAAGCGAGACCGCATCCGCCGTGGCGCACAGCTCATCCAGCCCGACTTTCCGCACGTTGTCCCGCCGGGCCTCCTCGTCGCTCAGATAAGGATCGTGCACCACCACCGTCAGGTCGAGGCTCCGCAGCTTCTCGCGCACAAGCCGCCCGATGGTGCCGTAGGAAATCAGTCCGACCGTCGTGCCGAAGGCCCCGGGCATCGGCCGTTCGACCGGAAAATCGCGGCCCTCCCGGGTCACGCGGGCATAGTGCCAGAAACGTTTCAGCCCGAGTTGCAGGGCCGAGACGGTGTATTCGGCCACGGGAATGGCGTTGATCGCCTGCGCTGTGGTAAGCCGGATGCCGCGGCGCCAGAGCGCGTCAGTGGCAAAATAGCGGACGGAGCCGCCGGCATAGAACACGGCCTGCAGCTTGGGTGCGTGCCGCAGGAACTCATCGTCCATCAGGGGCGCGCCCCAGCCGGAAAAGATGACGTTGGTTTCGCGCAATACCCCGGCCTGCTGGCGCCACGCTTCCCCGGGTGCGATGATCGACAACCGGTCAACCCGGGCACGCAACTGGTCAAGCACCGGTTCGCCGTAGGCCGAGGCCAGGGCTTCAGGGGACAACAAGAGAACGGCTTGGAACATGAGGAGGGGAGGAAGGTCCGGCGCCTCCGGACGAGCGAGGCAACCTGAACGGAATATGGGGCTGAATCAGGCAACCAATCCTGCGTCCGCCCGCCCAGTGTTTCGCTGTTTACACTGGTAATCCCCGGGCTTACCCCAGACCTGCTGCATGCCCGCCCGCACCCCACCCGACCGCTCCCGCGTATCCCTGCGTGACATCGCCCAAGAAATTGGCGTGTCGCACGTCACGGTTTCGCTGGCCTTGCGCGACGATCCCCGGATCTCGGTCGCCCGCCGCCAGGAGATCGCCGCCGCCGCCGAACGTCTGGGCTACCGGCCGGACCCGATGCTCTCGTCGCTCTCCGCCTACCGGCAGGCCAAGCGACCGGTGGAAATCCGCTCCACCGTGGCCTGGATCAACCAGTGGAAGAACCCGCGCGACCTGCGCCGCTTTCAGGAATTCGACGCCTACTGGCGCGGGGCGAGCGACTACGCGGCGCGGTTGGGCTACCGGCTCGACGAATTCGTGGTGGGCAAGGACATGACGCCGGTGCGGCTCCAGCAGATCCTCGTCGCACGCAATACGCGGGGCATACTCATCCCGCCCCATTCGAACGATCTCTCCCTGCCCGATTTCGACTGGAGCCAGTTCTCCGTCGTCCGGCTCGGCATCTCGGTCAAACATCCCCGGGCGCACATTGTCACCAGCGACCAGATCAACTGCGCCACCATGGCCTTCGACCGGATCTGGGAGCGAGGCTACCGGCGAATCGCCTACGTCACCGCCCACCGGTTCGACCGCAACACTGGCGGCAATTTCCGGGCGGGCTATCTCAGCGCGCAGGACGTGCACGTCCCGCTCCGCCGCCATCTCGCCCCGTTTATCCTGAGCGAGGAGAGCACCCCCACCGATGTCCGGACGCTCCGCAAGTGGCTGCGCGCGGTCAAGCCGGACGCCATCATCAGCGCCTTGGGCAACCTGCCGGAATTGTTGGAACGCGCCGATTGCCACGTGCCCGAGGATATCGGCGTCGCCGCGCTCAGTCTGCTCGATGGTCGCTATGACGCCGGCGTGGATCAGAACTCCGCCGAGGTCGGCCGCGTGGCGATGGCCACGCTCGCCGGCCTGATCCACCAAAACGAGCGCGGCATCCCGCAATACTGCCGCCGCATTTTGGTCGAAGGCCGCTGGGTTGACGGCACCAGCCTGCCGCGCAAGGTCGTCGCTTGAGGGGAGGCCGGCCGCCCGGCGAAAACGCGCTGCGCAGATTTTGCGGTGCGGAACGATCCGGCGATTCGCGGCCCGAGCCACGCCAGAGTCGTGGTGAACTCCGCCACCCTCCGCCGCCAATTTGACCTGAACTAATAGTTTTTCCCGGAGCCGGGTGCCGAATTGAATCGCGGCGTTTTTCCGCCATCCTTTCCCGCGTAGGCTTTGGCCGCAGATCGACAACCTCCACCTCCAAACGTATCCCTACGATGAAAGCGTCTCTCCATGCACACGCTCCGACAATCGTCCGCAACGTTCCACCCCGCCCGGTCGCATTCCTGCTGATCGTCGGCTTGCTGGCCACCACCACGCTCACGGCCCAGACCGCGATTTCCAACCTCGGGCAGACCACCTATGGCGGCAATTACGGCGTGGGCAGCTACAGCGCGACCATCAATGTGGGCGACGCGGTCAGTTTCACCACCGGGGCGAGCGCCGTGGATTTCACGGGAGTCACCCTGCTTCTGGCGTCGAGCGGGACGGCCCAGGGCTCCGGCTTTCACGTCACGCTCAACAGCGGATTCAACTCGGCCGGCACCACCGGGCTCCTCGCCACCCTGAACGGCAACGCGGCCCCGGCGCCCGGCGCCACCCCGACCACCTTCCTCTACGCCGCCGCCGCCCCGCTCACGCTCGCCGCGAACACGACTTACTGGGTGCAAGTCGATGCCTTCAGCACGCCCACCAGCACCAATTTCAGCTGGGCGAACACCGACAGCTCCGCGCCGCTTGACGCCGGCGGGCTGGCCGGCTGGTCCTACGACACCACGACTTTCTATTTCAGCAACAATGGCGGAAGCATCTGGTCTCCCACCGCCGTCGGCACCAAGTTTCCCCAGTTGGCGGTGCACTATTCGGCGGTGCCGGAACCGGCCACTGCGACCATCTGGCTGGGCCTGGCGGCCGCGGGGCTGATCGGCTGGCGCCGGCTTCGGCGCGGCTAGCCCGGACCGTCCCGGGATTCCGGCCGACATGGAGATTCCCGACCGTGAAGTTTATCCACCGGGCGGCAAAACCGCTCAAGCCCTGCCGCCGGCGTGACGTTGTAGCAAATACCCGCCGGTTCTTTCAGGAAAACAATCAAGGCATACTATTCTGATACATGCCTCCGCTGCCACAAACAGTAGTCCCGCTCCCTTCGGGGAGGTCCCAGGTGATGAATGCTGGCCGCTAGGGCTTGGCCACCGAATTGGTCAACCAGCCTGAAAGAACCGGCGGCTTACTTTGCACCCGGGCGGCAGCCAAATTCAGTAGGCGATTTCCAGCCAGGCCCGGTAGGTGGACTTCTCGGTGACGCTGCCCAGCATGGCGTGCGCGAGGTCGGCGCGGGAAATCCGTGCGATGCCGGGCAGATGCCGGTTGACCGCCATCCGGTAGCGGGTCGTGAGGCGGCCTTCGGTCAGATACGGTGGACGCATCACCGTCCAGTCGAGTTCGCCGCCCGCCGCCAGCCATTCCTCCATCCGCGTCAGATCGTCATAAATGCCGCGCAGCATCGGCCCGACGACCAGCTTGGCCAGGAAGTTGAGCGGAAAAACCGCCCGCACCTCCGGGTCGATGCCGGATGATCCCACGGCGATGATCCGGTTCGCCCCGGACAACCGCGCTCCGGCGACGAGGTGCTTCATGCCTTGGGAAAACAGTGTCGTCGCAGCGCGCCCGCTCCCGGCCGGGGCACCGACGGCGGAGAAAATCACTTCCTGCCCCTCGGTGGCGCGGGCGACGGCATCCGCATCAAGCAGGTTGCCCTGGATCACCCGGATGGCCGGGTCCGCCAGCAGCTCCGGACCGGGTCGACGGGCAAAGGCGGTGACCCGGTGGCTCCGGGCCTTCGCCTGTTTGATCAAGCGCTGTCCGGTGCGCCCGGCAGCTCCAAAGATGATGATGTTCACACCGGGAAAGACCGTGGCGCGGTCGCTTTTGTGACGCCGCCTTTTCAGAACATGCCGTTCGGGTTGGCCGGCGCGCGGCCGGAGTTGTGACACGCCATCACCACGGCTTCGCTTCCATCAGCCAGGTGATCACGCCGATCACGACGCACATGGCCTGAAGGATCCGGTGGACGCGCCGGGTGACGCTGGGATCGCGGGCCGGCTCCGCCCCGCGCAGGGCGCGCCGCACCCGGCTGTGCAGGAACCCAAGGAAGAGGAACAGGAGGACGGAAACCCGCAGCCACCACGCATGCTCGTAAGCTCCGCGCACGAGACCGGCCAGGACGCAGCCGGTGACAAACATGACGGCGAGGCTCCCGATGACAACGCGTATGATCCGTTGCAGGGATGCCAGCGGGACCGGCGTGTCGGCCCCGGTAAGGAGAGTGACGGCGGCCAGCGGCCCGAGGCCCAGCACCGCGGTGACGACGTGGAGGGAGAGAACGAAGGAATAGACGGTCATGTTTTTTCGATGTTTCGATGAGTGCCCCGGCCGCCGCGGATTCCGGCGGGGGTTGGGGTGAAGAAATTGATCAGATTGCCGTCGGGATCGCGGAAGAGCATGGCCCGGCTGCCCCAGGGCAGGTCGGTCGGCTCCAGCACGAAATTGCCGACCGTCGCATCGAGGCGCGCCCGTTCCCGGTCGACGTCGTGCACCTCGAATTCCACCACCACCGAGCGGTTGGCGGCCGGCTCCGCCGCGCCGGCGTGGAAGATGTCTTCGCCGCGCTTGCTGCTGATCGCGAGGACGCCGGTGGCCGTTTCCAACTCGACGTAGTCGTCAATTCCCACCGGCACGATCCCGGTGATGGCGGCGTAGAATCGGGCCAGGACGCGAACGTCGTGGGTAACCAGTCGGGTGGAGGCGAGTTTCATCCTGCACGAGGCAAGACCACTCACCGGCCGGAATTGTGACACCGTCCTTGCGCCGCCGGTCAATTGGCGTCCGGCGACGACGGGACGGGCAGCCGCCGGAGCTTTTCGGGATTGCCCACCAGATAGATCGCGCGGATCCGCCGACCGTCGGTGGCAAACGCAATGGCCGCCCGCGGCACCAGGCCGCGATAGGAAACCAGTCCGGGATGGCCGTTGATGAAGGCCGGCCGGCTGACCGTGAGTGCCGCCTGCTCCCGGCGCGCCCCTTGCAACAGGAAGCGCGAAACCGCTTCGGCCCCGAGGACCGGCCGTGGGACGGCCCCGGGTTGCCCGCCTCCATCCACGACGACGGTGACGTCCTCCGCGAGCACCGCCATCAACCCCGCCAGATCACCCTCATTCGTCGCCTGGAGGAACGCCTCGACCAGCCGCCGTTGTTGCTCCGACGACGATTTGAAACGCGGCTGGCGCTCTGCGATCCGCCGACGCGCCCGGCTGAGCAACTGGCGGCAGTTCGCCTCGGATTTCCGCACCATCCGGGCGATCTCCGCAAACTCCTGACCGAACACTTCGCGGAGCAGATAAACCGCCCGCTCCGTCGGCGCCAAGGTTTCCAACACGACGAGAAACGCCAGCGACAGGGACTCGGCCTGCTCGGCGTTTTCGCGGGGATCGGGCGCGCCATCCGCCACGATCGGTTCCGGCAGCCACGGCCCGACGTATTCCTCGCGCCGCACCCGGGCCCGCTTGAGATGATTGATGCAGAGCCGCGTCACCACCGTGGTCAGCCAGGCCTCGGCGGACTTGATCATGGCATGATCGGTCTTCTGCCAGCGCAGAAAAGTTTCCTGCACCATGTCCTCCGCGTCCGCGACGGTGCCCAGCATCCGGTAGGCGATGCCGAAGATGCGCGGCTGGTGCTTGGTAAAGGCGGCGGGAGTGTCGATGGGCACGGCAGGTATATAACCGCAGACAGGACGGATTGCCAATTTGTGACACCGGCCGGACCGAAGCGCTTCCCGCTCCGCGTTGGCGTGCGCAACGGCGGCGGCATCGGCGGCGAGAGGCCTGAGTCCGAGGATCGCGGCGACCAGGTGAGCGGACCGAACGAGCGTGTCGATATCCACGGGGGATGACTTTGCTGGTCGAAATTGCGGCAGGTTGGGCACGAAGAGATGCCGACCTGATTCGTCCGGGCCCCGTTGCCTTTAGTCCATGCCCGGGAGCCCTGTGGATTGGTTTTTCAGCCAGGCTCTGCGCCCGGCGGGCGCCACTGCACGTGGCGCAATTTTTCCGGATTGCTGATGGTATAGATGGCGCGGATGCGGTCGCCGTCGAACGCAAAGGCGCTCACCGAGAGATGGCCGTCGGCCCGGCGCATCACCGCGCCCACTTCGCCATTCACGCGCGCGACCGTCATCTTCATCATGGCGGGGCCCCAGCGGCGAATGCCCACGAAGAACCGGCTGATGCGGTCGGCGCTGTGGATCGGGCGCAGGACCGACCTCACGCGGCCGCCGCCGTCGGCGTAGAGCACCGCGTCGGCGGTGAGCACGGCGAGCAACTCCCGCACGTCGCCAGTGGCGCAGGCGCTCATGAAGCGTTGCACGATTTGCTCGGCCTGCGGTGATGGCGCGGCCGCCGCCGGCGCGCGCTGCGCGAGGTGGTGCCTGGCGCGACTCAGCATCTGCCGGCAGGCGGCCTCGCTCCGGCCGACGATCGGCGCGATTTCCGCGTAGTCGTAGTCGAACGCCTCCCGCAGGAGAAACACCGCGCGCTCCACCGGTCCCAGCGTCTCGAGCATGACGAGAAAGGCGAGGCCGAGGGATTCGCCGAGGGCCGCCACCTGGTCGGGCGCGGGCGCCGCCGGATCCACGAGCGGTTCGGGCAGCCAGACGCCGACATATTCCTCCCGGCGGCGCCGCGCCGAGCGCAGCTGATCGATCCCGAGACGCGTCAGCGTGGCGACGAGCCACGCTTTGGGCGTCCCGATGGAGCCGGATTCCTGCCGTTGCCAGCGGAGATACGTTTCCTGCACGAGATCCTCCGCCTCGGCGACGCTGCCCAGCATCCGATACGCGATGCTGAACAACAGCGCGCGGTGTTCCATGAAGTCGTCGATCATGACCATGGCGCGGATCCGCTCAGCCGCCGAAGCCCGGCGGCACCTTGAAGCCCACATTGAAGCGGTTCCAGCCGTTGATCACGACGATCGCCAGCGTGAGGTTCGCGAGTTCCGTTTCCGAGAATTCCTCGCGGGCGGCGGAAAAATCCTCGTCCGCCACGTGATTATCGGCGAGGCGCGTGAGTCGTTCGGTCCAGCGCAACGCGGCGCGCTCCCGTTCACTGTAGACGTCGACCTCGCGCCACGCGACGAGCAGATTGAGCCGCGCGTCGGTCTCGCCGGCGGCTTTCGCTTCGCGGATGTGCATATCAAGGCAGAACGCGCAGCCGTTGACCTGCGAGGCGCGCGTGGTGACCAGGTGGAGGAGGGAACGCTCCAGACCGCTTTGGTGCACGGTGTCGGAAATTGCCAGCATCGCCTGCAGCGTCGCCGGGGCGACCTTGGAATAATCGAGCCGCGGTTGGGTCTTGGTCCTTTCGAGTGTATTGATTGTCATGGCATGCTCTTGGACGATACAGCCGCGTATTTTGTGACAAAGCCCCCGGTTTTTTGTCCCCCGAGAGCCCAACCATAACAGACCCCCCCGCACATCGCCTTCCCGCCTCCGTGGCTCCCCGCCCCTATTTGGCGCCGAAGCGGTAGACGGTTTCGGTCGCGTAGGTCTGGCCGGGGCGGAGGATGATCGACGGGAAACCGGGTTCGTTCGGCGAATCGGGATAGTGCTGGGTCTCCAGGCAGAATCCGCTGCGGAACGGGTAAGCGTGGCCGCGCTTGCCGATGCGGGAGCCGTCCAGGAAATTGCCGCAGTAAAATTGGAGCCCCGGCTCCTTGGTCCAGACCTCCATGGTGCGGCCGGTGACCGGCTCGGAAACCGTGGCGACGAGTTCCAGTGCCGCGGAGGTGCGATCGAGCACCCAGTTGTGGTCGTAGCCGCCGCCAAACTTGATCTGCTCATCCGCGGCGTTCACGCGCTCACCGATGGCGTGCGGGCTGGTGAAGTCGAACGGCGTGCCCTTGACCGGCGTGATGGCGCCGGTCGGAATCAGGCCGGCGTCAACCGGGGTCAGGCGGGACGCCTTCATCATGAGGACGTGGCCCAGGATGTCGCCCGCGCCCTCGCCCTTGAGGTTGAAATAGGAGTGCTGCGTCAGGTTGACCGGCGTCGGCTTGTCCGTGGTGGCGACATACTCGATTTTCAGGGAGTTGTCGTTGCCGAGCCAGTAGGTGACGGTCACCGCGAGATTGCCGGGGTAACCCTCCTCCCCGTCGGGGCTGAGGTAGGTCAGGCGCAGGCCAACGATGCCGTCCCGGTTGAGTGGCTCGGCCTGCCACAGGACCTTGTCGAAACCGACATTACCGCCGTGGAGGTGGCACGGAATGCCGCCCGGAGTGTTGTTGGTGGCGAGAGTGCAGGTCTTGCCGTCGAGCGTGAAGCGACCGTGGGCGATGCGGTTGCCAACCCGGCCGATGAGCGCGCCGAAATACGGCGTGTCCTTGAGGTAGCCCTCGAGCGAGTCAAAGCCCAGCACGACGTCGTCGAACTTGCCGTGCCGGTCGGGCGTGTAGAGGCGGACGATGACACCGCCGTAGTTGGTGATGTCCGCCTTCATGCCGTGGGCGTTCACCAGCGTGTAGAGCGAGACGGCGCGGCCGTCGGGCATCTGGCCGAAGGGCGCGACGGTCACAGCGGGAGTGGTGGCGGAGGCGGAGAGTGCAGCGGCCATGGCGAACAGCAGGGTGCGGATTGAAGTGATCAAGGTGGTGGCGCGGATCATGGGAAGCTCATTTGTCTGGAGTCCAGCCTGCGTTGGCAATGCCTCGGAGGCGGTCCGTTCCGGGAACCGGCTATTCCTCGACCAGGTTGTCGGCAATGAAGATGCGGTAATCCTTGATGCGGCCGGTGACGCCGGCCGCACCCTGCCGCGGGACGTAGCGGAAGCCGCCGATCGCCCGCGCCTGGCCGAGATCGATGATCAGGCGGTGCGGATAACCCGGCTGTGCCGCGCCCCACTGGGTGTGCCAGAAGTTGGCCGTCTGGCCGTCGAGCGCATTCTCCGCCGTCCCGTCCCCTTGTTCACGTTCCTCGCTGTCCACGTAGGCGATCGTCGCCCCTTCCACATTCAACGGATTGCCGTCGGCATCGAGCAGCGTGATCTCCGCCGCCGCCGCGAAGGGTTTACCGTCGTGGGCGTTGTCCGCCTCCAGGCAAAAATACCGGCCGCGGGCGGGCGTGGCCAGGCGCACCTCCTGCAGATTCGCGCCCGGGGCGAAGCTCCCGGCGTGAGCCGGCGCGCCAAAGTCGGTCCGCAGCTTCACCACGCGGCGACTGGCCCGGGCAAAATCCAGCTTTGGACGCAGCTCATCCAAGATGGGATGGTCCAGCGCCGCCACTACCGGCTGCTCGGGGCCGAGCAGATCGAGGACGACAATCTCGTTGTCGCCGGCCTTCAGCCAAGGACCGGGCACATACATGGTCTGCTGCGGGCCGATGTTCCAGTAGCGTCCGAGATTGTGCCCGTTCACCCAGACGAATCCCTTGCCCCAGGAACGCATGTCCAAAAAGCAGTCGCCGGGCTGGTCGACTTTGACCGTGGCCCGCCAAAAGGCCGGCGTGCCGGCGGTCGCGGCGGAATTCCCGGCGACCTCGAACTTCAATTTTCCCAGCATGTCCGGATCGAGCGGCAGACGGTAGATCTGCCAGCCGCTCAGCTCCACCGGCTGGTTGTTGCCGGCCACCGCGAGCGTCACGGGGCCATGGATGCCCTTGCGGTCGTGCATTTCCACGCCGAAGTTCACCCGCCCCATCGCCTCGACCAGAATATCGAGCACCGCGACGTGCGCGCGTTCGGGCAACTGCACCCGGAAATTGCCGGAGCGGCGATCGGTGAAGCCAATCCGCTGGCCGTCGAGGAAGACCTGGCCCACGTCGCGGATGGACGCCGCGGCCAGAGTGGCGGCGGGTCCCGGGGGCAACTGGGTGCGGTAAAGAATGCAGCCGAGGCCCTGGTCGTAATACTCCATGGTGTGCGGGCGCCCATCGGCGATCGGTGCGGGTAGATTGGCCAACACCGGCGCGACTTCCGCGGCCGGCACCGGGGCGATGGCGATGACGGGATTGCGCGCGGGCGGCTCGGGCAGCGTCTCACCGGGCATCAGGTGCCGGGCCATCAACGCGCGCGTCTGCTCGAATTTGGGGGTCACCCATCCGGCCTCGCTGATCGGCGCGTCGTAATCGTAGCTGGAGGTATCCGGCTTGAACGGCCGGTCCGCACCGGTGAAGAACCCGAAGCTCGTCCCGCCGTGCGCCATGTAGATGCTGAAGGACGCGCCCGCGTTGAGCATATAGCCCAGATCCGCCAGGTAGCGGTCGGTCGGGCCGGTATGGTGCGGCGCACCCCAGGTATCGAACCACCCCGAATAAAATTCGCCGCACATCAACGGTCCCGTGGGCAGGATTTCCCGCAGAGCCTTGAACCCGCCTTGCGGATCGGAGCCGAAGTTAACCACAGGAAACAGGTCGGCGCGATAACCGTCCTTGAGGTGCTCCTTCGGATTACAGGCAAACAAAGGCACGTCAAAGCCGGCGCCGAGCAGCGCCTGCCGGAGTTCGCCCATGTATTCCGGATCCTTGGCGTAGAATCCGTATTCGTTTTCCACCTGCACCATCAGGATCGGGCCGCCGTGGGTGACTTGCAGCGGACCGAGGACACGTCCCACCTCCTTCAGATAGCGTTGGGCCGCCGCGATGAAACGGGGATCGCGCGAGCGCAGCTGGATGTCGTCATGCTTCAACAGCCACCACGGCAGCCCGCCCATTTCCCATTCGGCACACGCGTAGGGTCCGGGCCGCAGGATGACCCAGAGGCCTTCTTCCTGCGCCACGCGGCAGAACTCCGCCGCATCGGCCTGACCCGACCAGTTGAATTCGCCCGGCCGGGGCTCGTGCAGGTTCCAAAAGAGGTAGGCGCAGACCGTATTGAGGCCCATCGCCTTCATGAGGCGCAGCCGGTGGTGCCAATATTCGCGCGGCACCCGGGGGGCATGCAGCTCGCCGCAGCGGATCTGAAAGGGTTGCCCGTCGAGCAGGAAGTCGTTCGCGCCGATCTCGAACCGGTGCGCCACCGCCGTTTCGGCCGCCCGGATCGCGGCTACGGGCGCCACAACCAGACCGAGCAAAAGCACGGGCACAGCAAATTTCCGAGACAGCGAGAGGAGGGCTTGGCGTTTCACGAAGAAAGGGGGCGGGGGGGTTGGATTGGCGCCAAGACTCCGGGCAAAGCCTGCTCAAAGGCACGCCGCCGGGGGTTTCACGCACAGGGGAGGAATCGTCGGGTGGATTCCGCTCCAATCTAGCAGACCCTAACGGGTCTTCCCATCGCCTGATCGGGTGATTCTTTTGGACCGACAGGGAATGGTCGATTTGCCCAAAACTGTAGCGGCGGTCTATGACCGCCGACTCCAGAAAACGACGCTCATAGAGCGCCGCTACAGCAAACCGACCAATTGCCAACCGGGCGTATCACTTGAGATGGATGATGCCGTGGCGGATGGCCTCGACGGCCGCACAGGTGCGGTCCCGGACCTTCAATTTGGTGAAGAGCGTCTTGAGGTGCGACTTCACCGTATCCTCGGAAATGCAGAGGGCTGACGCGATTTCCTTGTTGCTGCGTCCCTTGATCAGGGCCTCCAGGACGTCGCGTTCGCGCTCGGTCAGCTGCTGGCGCTGCGCCCGTTCCATGAGGCGCTCGGCCACCGAGCGCGGCAGCGGCGTGTCGCCCTCGTAGACCCCGCGGATGGTGCTCGCGATCTCCTCCACCGGCATGTCCTTGAGCAGATACGATTTGGCGCCCGATTGCATGGCGCGGTGGATGTCCTCGTCCAGATCGTAGGTGGAAACGACAATCACGCGCGCATCGGGGTGTTTCTTCCGGATGGCCAGGATGGCCTCCACCCCACCGATTCCCGGCATGCGCAAATCCATCAGGACGACATCCGGCAGCACATCGTCGTAGACCTCGATCGCCTCCTCGCCGTCGGACGCCTCGGCGACGACATCCATCCCCGGCTGGCTCTTGATCAGGGCCACCAAACCGATGCGCAGGGGCGGATGGTCATCGACCACCAGCACGCGTATCTTCTTTCCGGGTTCGGTTGCTCGCCGCATCGGGGCAGTAGAATCGGTTTCAGCGCTCATGGAAATGGTGAATATGGGGCGAGCAACTCGGGGAGAAGCCGGACCAATCTAGCACGTCCCGGCGAAGATGACTCTCACCCGTTTGAGGGATATGTCCGTTTGACCTTTCCAAGGCCGGCGCCAAAACCGCATTACGAAACACGACCCGACCGCCCCGCGGCAGGTTCAACCCCGGACGGCCCGCCCCTTGCTCCATGAAACCGACCGATCGCATCGATCCCTCCGCCCCCACCCCGGCCCGAATCTGGTGCCGGTGCCTGCTGTTCCTGCTCGGCTCCCTCGTGGCGCACGCCGCCGAACCCCGCACCGTGCATCTGTCGCGACCGGACCCGGGGCCCGCCTTCGACGGCTGGGGGACATCGCTTTGCTGGTTCGCAAACGCGATCGGACGGTGGCCCGAACCCCAGCGGAGTGAAATCGCGGACGCCCTGTTTTCGGACCGGGGGCTCGGCCTGACCGTGGTGCGCTACAACATCGGCGGCGGGGAGAAACCCGATCACCACCACATGCCCTGGTTTCGGCAGATGGAAGGCTTCGAGCCCGCCGCCGGCGTATGGGATTGGACGGCCGATCCCGGACAACGCTGGATGCTGGAAGCGGCCCTCAAGCGCGGCGCGAACCGGCTGGAGGCCTTTTCGAATTCACCGCCCTACTGGATGACGCTGAGCCAATGCGCCTCCGGCGGTTCCAATCCGAACCACGACAACCTCGACCCGCAACAGGAGACGGCTTTCGCCGAATACCTGGCCCAAGTTGTGGAGCACTTCCAGAAGACGTGGGGCATCCGGTTCGATACCCTCGATCCGATGAATGAACCCTACACCGACTACTGGCACGCCCACGGCAACCAGGAAGGATGCCATTTCGACCGTCCGTCGCAGGCCCGCCTGATCCAGCGCCTGCGCGCCGTCCTCGATCAGCACGGTCTGGAAACGGTCAAGATCAGCGCGGCTGACGAAACCAACTACGACCGGGCGATCGGAACGTGGGAAGCCTACGACACGAAAACCCGCGATTGCGTCGCGCAGATCAACGCGCACGCCTACGACACGAAACGCCGGACCGAATTGCGGACGCTGGCCCGCGCGGCCGGCAAGCCGCTCGTCATGTCGGAGGTCGATGGGTCAGACGCCGCGGTGCACGATCACGCGGCCATCGGACCTGCGCTGGCGCTGGCCGGGCGGGTCATTGATGATCTGCGCGATCTGCAGCCGCGGCGCTGGGCCTTCTGGCAGGCGGTCGAAGACGAAGCCAGCGCGGCGAAGTCCAACCACAACTGGGGCCTGATCCACGCCGATCTGCAGGGCGACAGCCACGCGTGGGTTGCGACCAAGAAATACCACGCGCTGGGCAATTTCTCGAAATTCATCCGCCCCGGCGCGGTGTTGGTGCCGTGCGACGCCCCGGACACGGTGGCCGCCTACGACCGCGATCGCCAGGTGCTGGTCATCGTGACCCGCAACGCGCAGTCGGCCGACGAAGCGATCGCGTATGATCTCACCGCGTTCGGGCCGGCTCCGATGCGGGTGGACGTTTATCGGACCTCCGCCACCGAAAACCTCACCCGCCTGCCGGGCGAGGCGGTCGCGCACCGCCGGTTATCCGCGACCGCCCGCGCGCAATCGATCACGACCTACGTCGTGGCCGTGGGCGCGGATGCATCGCGCCGCTGATGCGGTAAAGATGCCGTAGGGATTGTGGGAGCGATCAGACCGAAACGCTCACGATCACGCGGGTTCCTTGTCCGGGAGCGCTGTCGATCTCGGCCGTCCCGCCCAGGAGTTCGGCGCGTTCCTTGATGCCCACGAGGCCGAAGTTGCGGCGGTCTCCGCTGGGCTGCGCGCCTTTCACGAATCCCACTCCGTTGTCCTCCACCGCCAGGCGGACGATCCGGCCCTCGAAGGCCAGCCGGACGTCGAGCCGGGTGGGGTTGGCATACTTGGTGGCATTGGTGATCGCTTCCTGACCGATGCGCAGGAGGTTGTTCTCCACGACCGGCGGGAGGCGCCGCCGGGCGCCATCGACGCGCATGCTCGGGATCACCGCCGTCCCCTCGGTCATGCGCAGGAGAATGCCTTCCAGCGCTTCGCCGAGGTCGGACTTCTCCAGGACGTGGGAGCGCATGTTCCAAATCGAATCGCGGGCATCGGCCAGGGCCGCGCGGGCGAGCTGGTGGGCGGCGCCAATATGGTTGAGGGCCGGGGCGCTGATCTCGGCGGCGTGCGTCCGGGCCAGCTCCAGCTGGACAGAAATGGCCCCCAGGTTTTGCGAAAGCGTGTCGTGAATCTCGCGGGCCACGCGGTTGCGCTCGCTGAGGATGGCGGTGAATTCGGTTTCCGCCATGGCCCGGCGGTGCTCCTGGTCCGCCAGCCGCCGCCGCGAGGCGAGCATGACGACCGCGACCGAGCCCACGGCCAGGGCGAGGAAGCCGGAGAGCAGCCAGACCACCCGCCCCGCGTTCCACCACGGTGGCGGCTGGATCACGGTCAAGTCCGCCGGGGAACGGAGGAGCAGCTCGAACGCATGCGGTTCCCACAAACCGCCCAGCGGGCCGGCCTCGTCTGTCTTGACCGAGCACACGCCAGCGACCCGGACGACGCTGCCGGGCAGCCATTCCGCGGGCTCCGGGACATTTTCCGGCAGATAGATCTGCGCCCGGATCGCGGTCTGCCGCCAATCCAAGGTGAGGGCAACGCTGTCCGGAAACCGGCGCACTTCGACCAGCCGGGCCTCCAGCTGCACCAGGTCGGCGTCATTGCGCAGGGCGCTGGAAACATCCGTCAGCACGTGCGGCAGGAGCGCCACATGGGTCGCCCGTTTCTGAAAGGTGGCGTCCTCCAATTCCGCACTATACTTGCTCCGGGCCGGAAATCCGACCACGTCGACTTCGTCCCCCGGTTGCAGCACCTCGCGTTGCGCGGTCTCCACGCGCAGCCCCTGATCGCCGTCGCGAATCCACAGCACGGCCCCCGGCCGATGATAAACCACGATGCCGCGCACGTGGACGCGCCGACCGCGTTGCCCCGTGAGTTGCTCGAACCGGAACAGGCTGGCCACGGGACGGGGCTGGTCGCCGAAGGGTTTTTCCGGGGGCGGATTTTCCACCACGATCTCGGCTCCCCGCGGCACCTGCACGAAGGGCCGCATGAATTGCCGGTTGCGATTGTGCAGATTGAAACAAATCCCCCGCAACCGGACCTGGGCGTCCACGTAATCCTCGGGGTTGGACCCGCCGTCGAGCTCCACGATCACCCGCGCGCCGCCCGCGGCCAGTTTCATTTTGACCTTACGGTCCCTCAACTGGGCGCCGTCCTTGACCGGCGCGGTGTAGCGCGTGCCGGGAGGAGGCGGCGCCAGATCGCTCGGTGCCGTCGGCTCGACGCTGCGCACGATCCCGGAAATCTCGACCCACTTGGCGTCCATCTGGCCCGCGTTCAGTTCATCGAGCGTGACCCGGATCGGCTCCGGAATCGGCCCGTGTCCGATTTTGCGGATCTTCTGGGCGACCACATAGGGGGCGAACCCGCCCGGATCGGTCACTCCTTCCACTTCGACCAAATCGCCCCGCCCCACCGTCGCCACGAGCGCCGCCGGTCCCTGGATGTAGATGCCGTCCGTCTCGTCCTGGATGACGAAGGCAATGCCTTGGGGATCCGCTTCCCCGATGAAAACCCCGCGGAGGTGCACCGGAACGCCGCGGCGCGCCTCCGCTTCCGTCAGTGCGCGCACCTGCGCCGCCGTGGTCAGGACGGCCGGACCCGGCGGCTCGGCGGCCTGAACGCAGGTCGCAGCCAATGCCAGGCACACTATCACCCACAAGGAGGTCCGGGGTTGGGACCGTGGCCGGAAAGGATCGCTCATCTCAAGGTTGGATACGATTGGGACGATGGCGGGGGAATCATGCCGCGCAAGCATCCGCACAAAAAAATGGATGCCCGCTTATGGCGGGCATCCAGTCAGGTCGATCAATTACCAAGGCTGAATCCGGAGCCGGGCAACATCGACCGATGCCCAGCCGGTTTCTCGGGCGCTTAGAATTTGAACGTGTTCGTCAGCTGCCAGGTGGTTTCGCTCGGGATGCGGACCTGGGCGGTGGTGCCGTCCGGATTCGCCGCGATCGGAATCAGGCTGCTCTTCGCGAAGAGATCCCGGACATTGAGCTGGATGCCCCACGTGATTCCGTGGCGCAGTTTCCGCTCATACCCGATCCAAGCATCATAGTTGGCCTCACTCGGCGCATAGATGGGCTTCGTCACATCGGTCACCCAGATGTTGGCATCCGGATTGTATTTCGGATAGTAACCGATGGCGGCCTTATCCTGCCAGCGCACGGCGCCGCCGACATTGATGTTCTTGGCCCATCCCTGATTGAACGTGTAGTTCGTCACCGCGTTCCAGCGCCATTTGCGGAGCTCATTGACCGCCTGGCCCGTCGCCGCAACCAGGTTTTGGTAGGGTCCATACACAGCGTTCATCATTCTGTTACCGGCGAGATCCGAACCATAGACGTCACCCGTCCAATGCCGGATGTCCGCAAGGCCGTCGATCGTCCAGTAGTTGAGTTGGGATTCGGGCGTATCGTTGTAGCCATCGAACCAAATGGCCTTGTTCTTCTGAATGAAATCCGCCCAGTCCGAGAGGATGTTGGACCGCACGGCCTCGTTGCGAGAGGCGTTCACGGTCAGACGCCAGTTCGGAGTGAGATTCGCGGTGAGTTCGTATTCGACGCCCTTGGAAACAAGGTCGTTGGCGAGTTTCTGATTCGGAATCGCGCCGCCCTCACCCCAGATACGGTAATCGTCGCCGGTAATCTTCTTGAACCCCTCCGCCGCCACCCACGCCGGGTCCATCCGGCCGAACCATTGGGCATCCGTGCGCGCGGCGAACCATTGCGTGCGGAAGGCGATTTCATCCGCAGCGAGGTAGGGAGACAGGTAGGCCATTCCGGTGACAGGATTGATCGTGCCTTGGGCGACGAAGGAGGGATCTCCGGGGGTGGCTGCACGGCGCAGGGGAAGCGGTCCCGCCAGAGCTGCGGCCAGTTGGGCCGGAGACCAAGCCGTCTGCCAATTTGCCGGGATCGCCGCCGCGGTGGTTTTGCTGCCGAACATCCACTGGTTTACCAGCCACTCAGGCGTGGTCTGGTTGTTGTTATGGATACCCCACGCCTCCTGGGCCATGGCGTTGATGGTGCGGACCATGCCGGCCTTGGCCCAGTAGATCATGCCGGAAGGATCATTCAGACTGGTGTTCTTCTGGATCGTCTTATACCAGGTCACCCGCAGGGAGACTTTGTTGTCGAGCGTGCTGATGAGGAAACCCTTCTCTCTGGTCGTCCCAGAAGGAGCGGGCAGCTTGTTGCCCATGATATCCTTGCCGACGTCCGAGGGACGGAAGCTGTTGGAATCATTGTAGGTGAAGCTGACTTCGGTGCCCTTGGGGAGTTGAGTGTGGAACAGATCGAGGATCTGGCTGGTGTGAAGCACCAGACCCCAACTGCGGCGCTGCTCGGTAACATTGATAGGGGTGGTGCCAACGTAATCCCAAGACGGGTCGAAAGGCATCGTCTGGTGGGTCGCTGGATCTTGTGGCGCGGTGCCCGGCTTGTCCCAGCGCGTATAGTGGTCTTCGCGCCAACCAAACAGGGGAATGAGAGCGTCGTTGAACAGTCTGCCCTGCCAGACGAACGACTTCGACAGCGTGTCGTCGAAACCCTGACTGGCGCCCGTGTAGAGTTTGTCGAGGGCGGTCTCCCAGCTGACGGTGGAGACGGTGGCTTTGTGCCAGGTTAGGGTATGGTCGTCCCAGACCAGGGTGTTGCTGGAGGCGGCCGGGGTCTGGACGGCGGTGACCCCCTGAATGGCCGACGCGGGAACGGCGTCGAAGCTGGCCACGTTCTTCAGGCTGTCGCCGATGTAGTGGCTGCCCCACCAGGACTTGTAGCTCGGCGAATTATTGAACTGGCCGCCATAGGTCGCCGCATCCCAGGCATAGAGATTGAAGTTGCGGCTGAAACTCGCATTGCGCTGGCTGGATAATACCCCCGTGAACGTCTGCTCGCCAAAAATCTTGGTGAGAACGTTGTCTTTCCCGACGTAGTCGCGGAGATTGAACTTGTAGAAACCGGTGCCGCGATAGCCCTCACGATCATTGTTACTCATGTTACCGGAGCTCGGGCCGAGGATCATGGGGCGACCGACATCGGGGTTGGCGGAGCCGTCGCGCAGGGTGGTGTTGACGTCGACGGTCACGCGGGTGGTGGCGATAGCGTTGGCGTAACCGGAGCGATAACTCTGCTTGTCATAGGCGGCGTTGAAACCGAGGCGACCATCCAGATAGGTCTGCGTGACATCGAGGTTGATCGAGTCGAAGTTGTTCCACTCTTTCTTGTTCGGTCCTTGCAGTGTCCGGTCGATGAAGGCGAGCGGCCCGCCCAATACCGACTGGGTGGGCCAGAGACTGCCACCGAAACCGCTGAAGGTCTTGCCGGTCGCAGACTGAAAATCATTGATGATCTGCGTGGCGATCGGGTTGTTGGCGTAATAGGCCGCCGTGTTCTTGTTCCAGGAACCGGAACCGCCTTCGTCGTAGTTGACGTTGGTCACGCCGCTGAGGCCGCCCCAAGGATTGCCATCGCGCTGGCGATACGCATCCAGGTTGCCGTTGCCGATGGTGCCGTTGTCGGGGTTCTGGAAAATCGTGGCCGGAGAATCGTTCCACCAGTCGCGCGCCGGCGCGCCCGCGAAGTAATGACTCAGCTCAGGATGGCGACCCCCGTTCGGATCCACCGGAGTCCCGTTGTCCGAAAGCGGATTATAGGCCAGATATTTGTTCAGAGGATTGAACCAATTCGAGATGAAGTCGGAGGCGGTGACGGAAACCGGTCGGTTGGCGTCGATCTTGCCCGACTCAACCTTCACATCAATCTGCGTGAACACCCGGTCGGCGAGGACCGGCTTCCAGCGGAGGGCGCCATAGGCGCGCTTGTCGCGGTTAAAGGTGAAGTCCTGGCGGTATTTCTCTTTATCGTTCAGACCGATGACGCGAAGCGCGAGCGTGTCCTTGATCAACGGCACGTCCGCATCCAGCACCTCGCGAATCGAGCCGTAGCTGCCCACGCGGAGCTGCGCCTCAAGGGCGAGTTTGCTCATATTGGGATCCTTGAGGGTGTTGTTGATGATACCCGCGGGACTGCCCAGACCGAAGAGAATGGAGTTGGGGCCGCGCTGGATGTCCACGCGCGAGGTGTTATACCCATCCATCGGAATGTTCGTGGCGAAAAAGCCACGCGTCAGGTCGGCGGTGTCAAGGCCACGCACGCGGGTCCCACTCTGCGGATTGACGAGCATGCGAGTGCGGAGGTTACCGTCGTCGGCGTTGCCACCGTAGTAGTTGCCGCCAATACCCGCGACTTCGGTGTTCGTCGTATAGACGAGAATCTGCTGAAGGTTCGTGGATCCGGTGTCCTTCATGAATTCGGGCGTCACGACGGAAATCGCCGAAGCGACATCCTTCAGCTGCGTGTTGAGGCGCGAACCGGCCAGCGACGAACTCGCCTGGTAGCCCGTGTCCTTGGTCCCGACCACTTGGAACGGGGAGAGTTCGACGACGGTTTCTTCCGCCTTGGGATCTGTTTTTGGGTCTTTCTTGGGGTCCGTAGTTTGCGCCAGCAATGCCGGGGTGGTCCACGCCGCCAATGCGGCGATAGTCAGGACCCCCAGCAGATTCTTCGGGTGGTATTTTTTGTTTTTCGAATGCGTAGTATTCATGGTTCTGGGGCTGAAATTCGTGACGGGCGTTGGCCTTCGTGGGGCGGACGCTGATCTGCAGCTCGTCCGTCTGCGCTTAACCGGACTCCTGGGTGCAGCCGGCTTCACGCGATAAAATGGCGTGCGGGGTGGTGCGGATTCGGGGTGATGTTTCAGACTCTGAATCGTCCCCAAGAGGAGGAGGACGAACTTCGCGTGGGCGTGGGGATTTCGCCGTCATGATAGACCACGGGCGACGGTCCCCGCTATCACCTGATTGAGTGAATCGTTAGCTCTCCAGTAGAAAGGCCTTCCTCGAGCAGCGGGCCCACTCGGAATTGAACCGAAACCCAAGGGATGAGAAGCGGCCATAACGGATCCTCTCGACGCTACGCGCGGACGAGACGAGGCCGGACACGGATGGTTGGCCTGCATCCGAAAACAAAAAAACTGGATGCCCTTGATGGGGCATCCAGTCACGTTGATCCGTTTCAGATGGTGGGCCAACCCTTGCGCCCCGAGCTCACCCGAAACCGAATCCGAGGGCTAGGCACCGGCGAAGGTGCCCAGCCGTCCTTTCAAGCGATCAGAACTTGAACGTGTTCCGCAAAGACCACGTCGTCTGGCTGGGAATGCGCACCTGGGCGATGGTGCCGTCCGGATTGGCCGAGGTCGGGATCAGGCTCTTCTTGGAGAAGAGATCGTTCACGTTGAGCTGAATGTTCCAGGTGATGCGCTTCGTCAGCGGCCGTTCATAGGACACCCAAGCGTCATAGTTCAGCTCGGTGGGTCCCATGATGGGGTGGCTCAGGTCGATGACCCAGGCGTTGGCTTGGCTGTCGAATTTCGGATAGTAACCGATGGTGGAACGATCCTCCCAGCGGACCGCTCCGCCGATCCCGACGTTCTTCAGGACGCCGTGGGTGAAGGTGTAATTGGTGATCGCGTTCCAGTGCCACTTCCGCAGTTCGTTGACCGCTTGGTCCGCGGTCGCCTTGGCCTGGTAATAGAGATTGTAGACCGAGTCGTTGAATCTCGTTCCCAGCCGGTCCCCGGGGCTCAGCGGATTGCCGGGGGTTTGCGGGATGTCGTAGTAGCCCTTGAAATTCCAATAGTTGGAGGCGGCGGTATCGTTGGACGAATAGCCACCGTCGAAATAGAAGGCCTTGTTGGCTTGAATAAAGGCATCCCATGAATTGAGGACATTCGAGCGGACCGCCTCGGCCTTGGAGGCGTTGATGGTCACGCGCCAGTTCGGCGTCGGATTGGCGGTCAGCTCATACTCCATGCCCGTCGAGGTGAGGTCGTTCAGGCTCCGCTCGTTTTGGGGGCGCGTCCAGGCGTTGAGTTCCCAGAAACCGCCCCACCCGGCGGAGTAATCGCGGCTGTAGCCCATGGCGCTCCAGAAATTCTGGTCAACCGGCCGGGACCATTGGGCATCCGTGCGGGCCTTGAACCATTCCGTGCGATAAGCCACTTCCTCCGCCGTGAGGGGCGGGGCGACGTAAGGGCGATTCTGATCCGGATCGATGGTCCCTTGCGCGACATAGGTCGGCGAGCCGGCCACGGCCGAGGCGCGGATGCGCAGCGGCTGATTCAGGATGTTCGGATCGTTCCTCCAATTGGAGGGCAGCGCCTGGTTCGCGATCGTCTTGTCGTAAGTGTCGCCGAACATCCAGCGGTTGATCAGCCATTCCGGGGTCGGCTGCACCCGCTTCGTCGGGTCCGCCCCGGCCCACCCGCCGATCTCCCACATCATACCGTCCATCGAGCGGGCAAGATTGGCCTTGGTCCAACCCCAGTCCGGTGCCGGGCCCGAGTAAGGGGTATTGTGCTGGATCGTCTTATATTTGGTGACCCGCAGGGAGACCCGGTTGTCGAAGGCCGACACGAGCACGCTCAGGTCCTTGGTCTCGCCGGAAGGCAGCGGCTCCTGCTGGTTGTATACGTTGACCGCCACGTCCGAGGGACGGAAGCTGCTGGAATCGTTGTAGAGGAGCGTGACGTCCCAGCCGTGCGGGAGCGGGTGATGGAGCATCTCCATCAGTTCCTTCCCGTGCACGGCAAGACTCCAACTGCGCCGCTGTTGCTTGGCGGAGATGGGGGTGACGTTGTCGTAGTTCCATTTTTCGCTGAAGGGCAGGACGAAGCCGTAGGTCGCGTCGCGTTGGGGACTCGAGGGCTTGTTCCAACGGGTATAGGAATCCTCGCGCCAGCCGAAGATCGGCACGAGCACGTTGTTCAGCATCTTCCCCTGCCAGACGAAGACCTTGGATTTGGTGTCGTCGAAGCCTTCGCCAACCCCGTCATACAGCTTGTCGATATTGTCCGCTGAGCTCAGCAGGTTGAAGTTCGACTGCGTCCACGCCGTTTGATTGTCGTAGCGGACATTCTGCGTGAGCGGCGGCGTCTGGAGCGTCTGGACGCCCGTGACGCCCGTGATGTCGTTCATCGAAGCCGTCGTCAGGAGGCTGGGCCCGATATAATGGATCCCGCGCCATGTGGCATAACCGTTCCAGTTCTCCACGATCTTCTGATACGATGACTCCCAGCGGTAGAGCGCGTAGGAGCGGTCGAAGTTCTTGAACCGTTGGGACGAATACACGCCGGTGAACGTGTGCTCGCCGAGGGTCTGGGCCAGCCAGCCGTCGTTCTTGAGGAAATCCGTCGCTTTCAACACGCCGAAGCCCGTGACGCGCCAGTTTTCGCGGTTCTTCTCGTAAAAGCCGCCGCGGCCTTCACCGATCGTGAACGGCCGGCCGAAGTTCGGGTTGGGAATGTTGCTGCCGCGCAGGGTCTGGTTCACATCGACCGAGACCATATTCATGCCCCAGAGGCCTTCCATGAGGTTGGTGTAGCCCGTGCGATACTTCTGATTGTTGTAGGCCGCGTTGATGCCGATGCGGCCGTCCAGATAGGCCTGGGTAAACCCGAGGTTGAGATCCGTGAAGTTGTTATACTCGCTCTTGTTCGGGCCCACGATGTTCTGGTTTTCCAGCAAGCGGGAGAGAGGGCCGTCCACGATCATCTGCGTGGGCCACATGCCTTGGCCGAAGCCGCTGAATGTCTTGCCGGTCTTCGTCTGGTAGGCGTTGAGAATCGACATCATTGCCGGGTTGTTGGCGTAGTAGCTCGTCTTGTTCCTCGGGTTATCCGAGCTCCAGAGCCAGTTGGGATTGAGGAGGCCAACCCAGCTGCCCCACCCGCCCCCGTTCACATTGTGCGCGCCACGCAGCAGCATGGCCTGTGTCGCATTGCCCGGCATGCCGACGGCGCCGCTGGTGGGGTCGCTGAAGAAGGAGACCGGATGGTCGTCCCACAGCTGGCCGCCGATGGTCTGCGCGGCGTAGAGATTTTCGACGAACCCGGGTGCCGTCCAATACTCGTCGTTCGGGATGGCCAGCTTGTTCGCCGGGCCAAACCAATTCGAGATGAAATCGCTCGGCGTCCCGGACATCGGCCGGTTGCCGATGATCTTGCCCAATTCCAACTGGGCGTCGACTTGCGTGAAGACGCGCTTGCTCAGGACGGGTTGCCAGCGGGCGGCGGCGTAAATCCGCTTGTCGTGGTTGTAGGTGTAATTCTGCCGGAAGCGCGCCTCGTCATTCAGACCGACGATGCGCACGCCGAGCTGGTTGGGGATGAGCGTTTGATCGACGTCGACAACCTGGCGAAGGGAGCCGTAGCTGCCCGTCTGGAGCTCCACGAAGCCGGTTCGCCCGCCTCGCATGGTCGGCACCTTGATGGTGTTGTTGATGAGCCCGGCCGGACTGCCCAAACCGAAGAGGATCGAATTCGGGCCGCGGCTGATGTCCACGCGGGAAAGACTATACCAATCCATCGGGATGTCCGACGGGAAGTATTCGCGGGTGATGTCCGCATCGTTCAGGCCGCGGATGCGCGCGGTCCTTTGCGGCTCGGAGAGCATCTTCTGCGCGTAGCCCTTGCTGTCGGTGTCGCCGCCGTAGAAATTACCGCCCAGACCCGCAATCTCGGTGTTGGTCGTGTAGACGAGGAGCTTCTGGAGATTGTTGGCCCCGATGTCCTTCATGAACTCCGGCGTGATGACTTGCACGGCCGCCGCGATGTCGCGGAGCTCGGTATTGAGACGCGAACCAGCCAAGGACGAAGTCGCCTGGTAGCCCGTATCCTGAGTGCCCACCACCTCGAAGGGGGACAGCTCGATGATGGACTCCTCTGTCTTGGGGTCCGTTTTCGCGTCTTTTTTGGTGTCGGTGGTTTGGGCCAGCAATGCCGGCGTGGTCCACGCCGCCAGAGCGGCGATAGTGAGAGCCCCCAGGAGATTCTTGGGGCGATATTTTTGGTGTCTTGGTTGCTTGGTCTTCATGGTTCGGGGGCTGAAATTCGCGATGGGGTTGGGGTTTGTGAGGTGGGCTTGAACGGCCGTTCAGTCGGCGCGCTTAACCGGGCTCCTGGGTGCAGGCGGTCTCACGCGGGTGAAGAATGGCGTGCGGGGTGATGCGGGTTCGGGGTTAGGTGGCACACTGGGTTCGTCCCATGGGGGAGGACGAACGGCGTGGCGTGGGGTGCTGGGGTTTCGCCGCCATGATAGACGACGGGCGACGGTCCCCGCTATCACCTGATTGGGTGAATCTTTTCCCGGCCGGCATGATGTTTTCGCGTGAACCCTTTGGGGGTGGGCCGCCGAACCGGGCAAACCGATGGGAAATGTGAGGCCCGCTGAAAAAGAACCCACGCCCTTCCAGGCGCGCGCGGCCTCCCCTCCCGCGACGCAGGTGGTTTTTATCCACAGAGGAAATCCGGGCGCCAGCAAATTCCCATACACCGTGGAATCCGGCGGGGAACCGTCTTTCCCTCCGAAACATGCCATTCTCGCCCGCCACCCTCTTTCGCGTTTCCGCCCTGGCGGCGCTCGCTGCCACGGCCTCGATCGCGCCCGCGATCCCCCACGACGCAAAACCGACCGTCATCGTCAGCACCGCTGCCGAGCTCTACGACAGCGCCAGCGGCCGCCTCACGCTCCTCGGCCGCGACGAAAAGCTCACGTGGTCGCAAAACGCCGGCGCCCTCACAATCGAAGCGCCGCGTCACGTGCCGAATGACATCGCCGTCGTTTTCCAGATCACACCGGCAACTCCATTGTGAGACGTCTGCTCGTTCCTCCAGTCGTCTGTTGCGCTTGCCGCAGACATTTGCTCCTTTGAACGCGAATGAACCCTCTATCCGGCATCAGCCGTAGCACCCGAATGCGCAAAGCCACCTTGGTCGCCATTGCATTGTTTGGAGCGGATTGTTCGCTCGGGGCGGCTTCCGGCTTGGACGCGGCAGGACAATTGCGGGTCGCGGTCGCGACCGCGACGTCCGCGGAGCACGGCTTCGCGTTCGTCCGGCTGGATCACGGCGTGCAGCTCCGCGTGGGCGGGGTCGTAAAGAACGTGCTCTTCTACGGCCCCGGCACCGTGCGGGTGAACGCCAATCTCGGCCGCACGCACACGCAGCAGCCCAGTCTCGCCGTCGTGGCGCGACCCGCTGCCGTGGCGTTCCGGGTGGAGGAATCGCCGGAGTCGCTCACGATCATTGCCGAGAAACTTCGCGTCGTAGCCAGCAAACGCACGGGCGCGCTCGCGTTCTTTGACGCCGCTGGCCGCGAACTCACCCGCGAACGCGCGGAAGATCCCGCCGAGATCAAGGAGGTGACGATCTCCGACGCGCCCACCTACGAGGTGCGCCACACGTTCACCCTCGCACCGGACGAGTCGCTCTACGGCCTCGGCCAATACAACCGACCCTACATGGACTACCGGGGGCAGGACGTGCTGCTGGTGCAAACGAACATCGGCACCGTGGTGCCGTTTCTGGTCTCGACCAAGCGCTACGGCATCCTCTGGGACATCTACTCGAAGATGACGTTCAAGGACGACCCGCGCGGCGCGACACTGTGGGCGGAGAGCGCACCGGCCGGCATCGACTACTATTTCGTCGCCGGGGAAACGATGGACGGCGTCATCGCCGGCTACCGCCACCTCACGGGCGCGGCGCCGATGTTTCCGAAGGCCGCCTTCGGCCTCTTCATGAGCAAGGAGCGCTACCCGACGCAGCAGCGCGTGCTCGAAGTGGCGCGCGAGTTCCGCCGCGACGGCTTCCCCCTCGATTACATCGTGCAGGATTGGCAGTATTGGGGCGGCGCCGACGACGGCACGTGGAGCGGCATGATCTGGAACAAGGAGCGCTTCCCCGATCCCGCCGGCTGGCTCAAGACGCTGCACGACGATCTGCACCTGAAGCTGATGATCTCGATCTGGCCCTCGATCGGCAACGACACTGCGCTCGCCCACGAACTCGACGCGAAGGGCCTGCGCTTCGCACCGCTGCACTGGATTTCGAAGCAGGCGCGCATTTACGACGCGTTCAGCGCTGAGGGCCGCGCGATCTATTTCAAGCACCTCAAGCGCGGCCTGCTCGACGTCGGCGTCGACGCGCTGTGGATGGACGGCACGGAAGTCGAAGTCGGCGGCGCGTGTCACGACGCGGCGGAAGTCGAGCGCGACATCAAGGGCCTCGGCAAAAACGCGCTCGGCGATTTCACGCGTTACCTGAATCCCTACAGCCTGGTGACCACCCAGGGGACTTACGAGGGTCAGCGCGCCACGAGCAACCGGCGCGTGTTCACGCTCACCCGCTCCGCGTGGGCGGGCCAGCAACGCTACGCCGCGCTGCCGTGGTCGGGCGACACGACCGCCAGCTGGGAGACCTTCCGCAACCAGATCGCCGGCGGCATCAATGTCGCGATGGCGGGCTTGCCGTATTGGACCCAGGACACCGGCGGCTTTTTTGTGAACTTCCCCGGCGGCGAGCGGAATCCGGAATACCAGGAGCTCTACGCCCGGTGGAACCAGTTCGCGATCTTCAATCCGATCTACCGCATCCACGGCACGAGCATCGAACGCGAGCCGTATGTCTTCAAAAAGATCTCGCCCGAAATCTACGATTCGCTGCTCGGCGCGGCGCGGCTCCGCTACCAGCTTTTGCCCTACGTCTATTCGCTGGCGTGGCAGACGACGGTGAACAGCTACACCATGATGCGCGGGTTGCCGATGGATTTCCCGGACGACCCGCGCGTGCGCAAGATGGACGACGCCTTCATGTTTGGCCCCGCGTTCCTCGTGCATCCGGTCACGCGCGTGATGTTCCGCCAGAGCGATCCGCCGCCGGCGACAATCCCCGCCGACGCGCTCCGCACCCCCGACGGCCGGCGCGGACTCGCCGTGCAGTATTTCTCGGGTCTCGATTTCCAAAAAGCCGCCGGCACCGCCATCGATGAAAAGGTGGAACACGCCTGGCCCGGCCCCCCGCTGGCCAACCCGCCGCCCGGTATCGAGGGATTCACGAATTTCTCCGCCCGCTGGGAAGGCAGCGTCATCGCACCCGAGGATGGCGAGTATGAACTCGGCGCGGAATACGACGACGGCGTCCGCCTCTTTCTTGACGGCAAGCGGTTGCTCGAAGACTGGAGCTTCGGCCCGAAACGCTATCGCGGCGCAAAGGTGACGCTCGCGAAAGGTCAGCGGGTCGCGCTCACCGCCGAGTTTCACCAAGGGGGAGGCGAACGCTATTTCCGTCTCGCCTGGCGCACGCCGAGCGATTTTCGCGCCTTGGCCGGAGATAAGGAGGAAATCGATAAAACGCTCGCGACCTACCTGCCTGCCGGAGCCGACTGGTTTGATTTCTGGACGAACGAACGTTTCGCCGGCGGCCAGACGATCGCGAAGACGTGCACGCTCAATACGTTTCCGCTTTACGTGCGCGCCGGCTCGATCGTGCCGATGGGTCCCGTGGTGCAGTATGCGACGGAGCGGCCCGACGCGCCCTACGAGATTCGCATTTATCCGGGAGCGGACGCGACGTTCACGCTCTACGAGGACGACAACGAAACCTACGCCTACGAAAAAGGTCAGCACGCGACTTACGACCTCGTATGGCACGATGCCACGAAGACGCTGCGCATCGGCGCGCGCCAGGGTTCGTTCCCCGGCATGACTTCGGCGCGCGAACTCAACGTCGTCGTGGTCGATCCGGCCCGAGCCGCGAAGCCGAAAGCGGTCCGCTACACCGGCGAACCGCTCGAGCTGGATTTCCAGCCGTGACCAGCGGGAAAGTCCTTCGACCGTCACCCTCCGCGCGCATCGGCAGACTTGTTCCGCATCTCTCCACTAGGAAACTGCCAGCCACTCTCGCACTGCTCGCTTCGCTGACGACGCATCAGTTCGCCCTCGCCGCAGAGGCCCCGACGCCGGCTCCGCCCCGGCGATCTTCGGCGTCCGTCCCAACTCTCCGTTCCTCTACACGATCCCCGTCACCGGCGGGCGCCCGATCGCCTACGCCGTGGACAACCTTCCCGCCGGCCTCTCGCTCGACGCCGCGACCGGGCGTATCGCGCAGGTAGTCCGCTTGAAAACGGGTGTTTACCAAATGCCGTCCGGGAAAAAGCAATGTGCTCATGTGGTGCCGCTGGTGGTTTGTTGTTAAGCTGTGATCCACGCGGCGACCACACTTTTTGCTGATATCACTTGGCCTGACATGTGCGCTCCGTTACCGCTAGGTGTAGAACGAATGAGCACCATCACGCTTTATCGTCCCGTCGGTCCACAAGAGCTGGCACTCATTGAGGACTCAGGCTGGCGAGCCTTCCCACCACGCTTGCCCCAGCAACCGATCTTCTATCCGGTGACGAATGAAGATTATGCCATCCGGATTGCCCGCGATTGGAACGTTAAGGAAAGTGGCGCAGGTTTCGTGACGCGTTTCGAGGTGGATGCCGAGTATGCCGCGCGATTTCCCAAGAAGATTGTCGGCAGCCGGATTCACGAGGAGCTTTGGGTTCCCGCCGACGAGTTGGCCGAGTTCAATGCAAGGATTGTTGGTAAGATCAAAGTTACGCACACATTCCCTGAAACCAATCCTGGGGCGTAAATCCGCCTTGGTCTTTTCGCAACGGAGCGGCCGTCAGTTGTCGACGATGCCTTCTGCCCGACCTTCACGGCGTTCATCCTTGTGGCGCGCTTTCTTTTCGCGACGGGCGCGGATCCACGGTGGCTCCGGCGATTCGCCGGCCATGATGCAGCCTTGCGGCTGGACCTCGCCCACAACGGTTGCGAGGCCAAAACGGGTGATCTGAGCCTTCACCTTGGTCGCGTCCTTATAGCCAAGTGGTGATTCCGAGAGATCGGGCCCGCCGCAGAACCAGCGGATGTCGAGGCCGCCTGTCGTCTCTGCCAGCGATTGCTGCACCCGGGACGGATCGATGAGGCCCTCGGCATCCTTGAACGGCTTGAGCATCGCCGAGCGCGACAAGTTTCGTCCAGCACCATGTGGGCAGAACGAGAGGTAGTCGTTGTTGTTCGAGCCAAGCACGAGAAGAATCTCACGCGCCATGTTGAGCGGGATGAGGCCCAGCAGCGGGCGACCCTCGCTGTCACGCCAGGCCGGTGTGGCACCCTTGCCGTGGAAGAACGAATCACCGCGCTTCCACACGAAGTTGTGTTCGTTGCCGATCTGCACGAGTGCGCGCTGCCCGAGGCGACGAAGCAACGCGGCATGAATCAGCGCGTGGTTCTCGCGCGTCCAGCGACCGATGTATTGCAGCGCGTCCCAATAGGCCCGGCCTTCCGGCGAATCGCCGGGCAGCCAGACGGCCGCGTCCGGGATGTCCTTGGCATTCTCGTCACACCACTTGCGCGCGGCCACCTGGCCGCGCTTGTAGAGGTCCGCGCCTAAACCCCGTGAACCATGATGAGTCACCAACACATTGAACTTGCCATCGCGGCGGGTGATCCAGTCGGACAGCTCAGCGTAGCCCGCCGCTTCGATCGCGGCGCGTTGCGGCTCCGTGAATTCGATGCGGCCGATATAGGCGAAATGATTGCCGTCCCCCTGGGTGCCGAGGAAATCCTGTGCGCGGCTGCGCAGACCGGTGAGAAACGGGTTGTCCCACACCGGCTCCTCGAGCACAGGCGAAGTCATCTGAAAGCCACGGGGGCGGCCACCCGGACCAAAGTGCGTCACCTTTTGGAGATGATCCATCACTTCGCCAACCGGGTGATTGGCGGGAAAGAAGGACGCGAACATCGAGCAGCAGATATCGGCCGAATGCGCTCCAGGAATGATCGCGTTGGCGACCTCGATGCCGCCACCGACAGGGATTGTGGCCCGGCCACCACCTGTCGGGCAGGCATCGGGCATGATGACGCCACGCTGCACCACCGGAATGTGGAGCAATTCGTGCATACGGGCACGGGCTATCGCCACGTTGGCCTGCTCTTCCGGGGTATCGGCCTCGATGGCTTCAGCCAGGGGAGCGGGCTCGTATCGCGGCAGGATCACGGCCAGTTCCTTCGGGAATTCCTGTTCGAGCTGGGTCAGGACGACCGAGCGCTCTAGCCCTGACGACTCCAAGTCGCGGGCACGGCGCAAGGCCGGACCGAGGCGGCGACCTTCGTGCCAGCCGGCGGCGATCAGATCGCGGGCTTTGATTTCCATGTTCATAAATGGGGTGGTCGGGACACCGGCCTGAGACGATGACAGACGGAAACAGGCGGCAAAGGTTTTATCCTTTAGGTGTGACTATTGCTTTTTGAGACGTTGAACGATGACGGTTAACAATCAGGTCGGTATCGTTGTTGGACAAAGCGGCCCGTGTGGGACCGCCCCGTAGGGCACCGGAGGTGCCTGATGCCTGTTGTCAGCCCGCCATCGCTCAAGCCGGGCCCGGAGATGTCAGCTAAACGGTGAGTGGGATGCGAGTGGTCGCGTTGAATTCGTCGATCTCGTCCTGAAGACGTTCGATCTCGGTTTGGTAGGCCGCCGTCAGGCGGTCCACCTCATCACGGGTGATGACGGCAATGAACACCGTGCGGACGGCTTCGTCGCGGCTAAGAAATCCCACGCGCTCCACCTCCTCGCCCTCCTTGGTATTGAGGGTCTTGATGAAGGTGATCAGGCCGCGGAGTTCGGCTTGGAGATTGAGTTTTCCGTAGATTCCGTGATTGGCATCGGTCACGCCGGCATTGGCCGCGGCAATGGCGCCCTTGAAGTGGGCCAGTTCGCGAGAACGGACCACGGAGTCATCGAAGGAGGCTCGCACGTCAGCGCGAACCGGCTGGGACTCCTTGCGGGAGTTCTCGCGCTGCACGATTTCGCGCAGACGGGTGACTTCACCGGCGAGGCGGTTCTTGTGCTTCAGGGCTTGGGAAAGATTGATGGTCTTCATGGTTTGTTGGCTATGTTTGCGGCTATATTATTGGCTTTGCTTGGGCCGTGGTAGCGTAATTGATGCAGTTTTTATGACTGGCCAGTCAGGTGTCATTTACCATCGGCTGGTTGAGATATTTCGCGGCGGATGAGTCAGTCGCACTGGTCTGCAAAGGCAGCGGTCGCACGTTGCACGACTGCCGCATCGGGCCCGTATCGCCATTGCACGTGGTGACCATGCAGCCATTGCAGCCTCTCCCACCCCAAACGATGACGAAGATGATTTTCAATTTCCGTGATACGGCTGCGAACCTCAGGCAAATCCACCCGCTGGTGAGTGATCATGAACGGAAGAACCAATTCATCGAGCCACCAGGTGCGGATCAGTTTGAAGCCACGAATCGAGTGCCGGCGGTAGTGTTCCGACCACGGATAGATGTCTTCCACCGGCCACTGACCGTAGGCAAAGAGTCGTTGATGACTGATCGGCCAGACCAGTCGCTTCCAATCCCGTGGCTCAATGATACGAGGCCACAGTATGATCGCGTCGCCATTGCGGCGGATGAATTCGAGCGTGCGCGAATGAACCCGCTGGTTGATCACCGCCAGCACAGCCTTGAATACAAGGGCTTCGGGATGGTGCAGTGAGTCCTCCCGCAAGGTGAAGGTTTTAAACCATCCACGCTGGTAGGGATGCTCCAGTGGAATAATTGGGGCGTGCCATTGCGCCTTCCTCAGCCGGGTTAGCTCCCGCTCCAAACGAAGGAGGTGCTTGTCGCGCTGGGCGCATTTATCGTGAAATTGCATGACGACGGGTTCGGCAGAGAAAAGGGAGGGAGATCGATTTGGTCCGAGCGGGTGTGCGTTTAACCGGGATGAGCCGGGTTAGGCGCAGTGGTTGCGCGCTCGGGCGAATGTTCGGCGTTCGCTTCATCGTTTTGAAAGTGGGCCCGCTCCCGAAGGAGCGGGCCGTGGGTTTGGATCAGGATTGGGCGAGCAAGGCTTGCCAGAGCGCCATGACGATCAGGTCGGCACGGAGCTTCTTTTCGCCGGCCTCGCGCACCTGACGGGCTCGCTCGCGCGAGACGCCGAGTTCAGCCGCGATGTCGTCCAGCGTAGCGTCCTCCAGATAGTAGCGCCGGAGCGACAAGGCCTGGTTGGCCGGCAGTCGATCAAGGGCAGCCCGAAGGTTAGCCTGCATATCCGACTGCTCGACGAACTCCACTGGCGATGGACTTTCGGTGTCGGGCAGCGTGGTCCACTCGACATCCTGCATTTCAGCCTCGGCAGCCAGGGCAGCCATTGCCGAATGAACGACAGCGGCCGGAAGACCGGCTTCGATGGCGAGTTCTTCGCCGGTCGGAACGCGGCCAAGCCTGGCCATCAGGGCCGCTTGAGCCCGGACGACGACGTTGGCTTCGTCACGGCGGTTGCGCGGAAGCACGTCCATCCGGCGAAGTTCATCGAGCATGGCACCGCGCACCCGCACATAGCAGTAGGCGCGAACCTCGCTAGATGGACCGGTGGCTTGCGCCACCAGGGTGACCAGTGCCAGCTTGCCCACCGACGCCAGATCGTCCCGCCCGACGTGCGCAGGCAGCCGGCGGGAGACCGTTGCCAGCGCGGTCTCCACGATGTCGAGGAGATCGGCGAGAACGATTGGACTGGGATTGACGCAGGTCATGGGAGTTCAGCAGCAGGCAGAAGGAATTTGGACTACAGGTGAACCGAGCCTGACGACTCTCTCACCTGCGGGCTGCTAGAGCGTGAGGAAGTGGCGCCAGTCGGGGTGTTTGGGTTCGCGGATCGTCGCGGCAACCGGCAGGGTCGCCGGCGCCGTGGGACGGCGCAGGAGGCGGAGGCCGGCTTCGTGCGGGAGTCGGTTGGCCTTGAGGGAGTTGATCTCCCGCTTGGCCCAGACGAGGTTCTCGAACGAGTCGCGGCCGCCGCGATCCCGGGGGATGACGTGGTCGAGGTTGCCGCCATTCTTGCCGACGTGCTCGCCGGTGTATTGGCAGACGCCTCCATCGCGGGCGAAGATCGCCGTGCGGCTAACACGCGGAACACGCATCGGCATACGGTCGAACTGCGTCGAGATGATGACGGTCGGCACCCGGATATGGAGTTTCGGCGTGGAAACGACGAAATCGAATTCGCGCACCGGCAGCTTGATCCACTCGTCCCAGGCAACCGGGTTGAGGTAGAGCGGCCGGTCGAAGTTCCAGGAGTCGTCCTCGATCTTCGGGTAGGCGATGTCGAGGCCCATGGCAGGCGGCAGGCCGGCCGAGCCGCCATTGAGCGCGATAAGCGCCTGCTTGACGGTGCGGTGGCCAATGACCTGCCACGCCCGGTTGAGCGACAGGACGATGGGCCTCTCGAGGAGGTCGGTGTTCATGGTGGGAATAGTTGAAATGAGAGGGCTCACACCGGGCCTGGTCTCGGCCAACGTTGGTGTGTGTTCTTTTTTGCGAAATTGGATCTCCGCGCCGGGCTTGCGCCGGCCTGTGCGGTTTACGGGACCGCTGCATCGCTGCCTATGCTTGCAGAGAATGAAATGGCTGCCGGGGCACGACTCGCACGTGCATCTACGGTTTCAGAGACCGCCGTCCTACTTTTAGACGACCCGGCAATGGCGGAGGGTTGAGGTTCCGCCCCTCAGCGACACTCGGTCGCCGCACGCGTTAGCACCGCGGCCCCTGGCTTCCAGAGTTAACCCTCCAAAATGGTCCGCTCGCTTGGTATTGCGCCAAGGTCGGCCGATTATCAGTCGGCTGCTCTGCTTTTGAGCTACGGGCGGATTAAGATGGCGGAGAGCGGAGGTCTTGCGCCCCAATCGGTCTGGCCGATCCATCTGTTTTCGAGACAGCGTCCGCGCCTCGGCGGATTCACTCTCCATTTGTCCCCGCGGCAGGAATTGCACCTGCGTCGTTCCGCTTAGAAGGCGGAGGCCTGAGCTGCTCGGCCACGCGGAGAAAGTGGACCTCGCGGCGGGACTCTCACCCGCAACACCGCGTTCGAAGCGCGGGATGATATATCTTTCACTACGCGAGGAAATTGGTCCCCTCACGAGGACTTGCACCTCGATTTCGAGCTTCGCACGCTCGCGTCCTAGCTTTTGGACGATGAAGGGGAAAAGGAGTCCCGCCACAGCGGGACTCCGGCAGAATTCTAACGTAGTCAGCCCTCCAGCGGGACCAACTCGACTTCGTGCACCAGCGCCTCGGGATCGCGATCGAGCTTCTGCATGATCTCGAACACCCGGTCGCTCCAACCCGCCAGGCAGAAGACCCGCTCCTGTGGGAACTGGAGCGTGCCGAGGCCTTTCAGGTCGAAGCTGAACACCCGGGGAGCGACTTGGTAGCGCCGCTGGTAGGCCGCGAACGGCTTTACCGGGGCGCCGTCGCCAATCCAGCCCTGCATGTCGGACAGGATCACAATGCGGTCGTAAGCGCGGTTGGCGCGCTCGAAGATCGCATTGAAGTTCGTG
>Ga0208272_100088_pt1 | contig 70854 bp, 62 predicted proteins | sample LakWasM129_HOW14_2_FD_183939 | JGI IMG/M metagenome (GOLD analysis project Ga0208272, IMG submission 183939) | Freshwater sediment methanotrophic microbial communities from Lake Washington under simulated oxygen tension - Sediment Metagenome... | ecosystem: Environmental > Aquatic > Freshwater >... | reverse complement strand
CACCATCACCACCGGCCGACCGGTGCTGGTGGGGCAGAGCGCTTTTGGCAGCGACGCGGCGCACGACGTGGCGCTGGCGCTGGCCCGCCGCTCGGACCACCCGGTGTCGCAGGCGATTGCGCTCGGACTGGGCCCGCAACAAGGCGCCTTGCCGGAGGTGATCGATTTCACCGCCCACGCTGGGCGCGGCGTGGAGGGCTGGGTGGGCGGCGAGCGCTGGACCCTGGGCAACCGGCGCTGGATGCGTGAGCTGGGCCTGTGGACCGAGACGGTGGAGGCCGCTGCCGCCGAGCACGAGGCGCAGGGCCGCAGCGTCACCTTTCTGGCCGAGCGCGGCGCGGTGCGCGCGCTGTTTGCCGTGGCCGACACCCTGCGCCCGCAGGCCATCGAAGCGGTGGCCGAGCTGCGCGCCCTGGGCATCACGCCCATCATGCTCACTGGCGACCATGGCGCTGCGGCGCAAACCGCTGCCCGCGCGGCTGGCATCGACGAGGTGCAGGCGGACCTGCTGCCCGAGCACAAGCAGGGCGCCATCGCCGCCTTGCAAAAACTGCACGGCATGACGGCCATGGCGGGCGATGGCATCAACGACGCGCCCGCTCTGGCGCAGGCCGACATCGGTTTTGCCATGGGCGCCGCCGGCACCGACGTGGCCATGGAAACCGCCGACGTGGTGATCATGAACGACGACCTGCGCCGCGTGGCCGAGACGGTGCGCCTCTCGCGCCGCACGCACCAGGTGCTGGGGCAGAACATCGCGCTGGCGCTTGGCATCAAGCTGCTGTTTCTGGCGCTGGCACTGGCCGGGCAGGCCACGATGTGGATGGCGGTGTTCGCCGACATGGGCGCCAGCCTGCTGGTGGTGGCCAATGGTCTGCGCATGCTGCGCGAGCAACCCGCGCAGGGCCAGGGTGCACACTGAAAAATATAGGTGAAATATGCCTCTAGCGCTTATGCAGATTGCGCAAGCGGCTATAAAAATCATTGCAACGGCCTCTGCGATGCGGAACCACTTGGCGCCTGGCGTGCTCCATGCAGTCATGCGCCGTTTGTTTGCCTGTCTTGCCGTCTCTCTGCTGGTGCTGCGCATGCTCCTGGGCGCCGATGTGGCAATGGCGGCTGGTGAGCGTTGCGACCAAGCGGCAGTCGCCGCCGTGTCCCCGCACTGCGCCCATGGTGGAGCGGTATCCGTTCTGAGCCATGCCTGCACGGACTGCGCGGTCTGCCACGCGGTAGCGCTGCCTTTGTCCGTCGAGAAAGTGCCCGCGCGTTCGGGCGCTCAATTGCCCGCTGCGCAGGCCAATGGGGCTTTTGCCAGTGCGCCCGTGGCGTTGGCCCTCAAACCGCCCATTGCGCACCGCATCGGCTGAGCCGAAACTTCGCATTCCGAGCGCACCGGCCGTGGTCGGATGTTTCGGCGATTCACCGGTTTCCCTCGATTTCAGCCGTGCCCGTGGCTGCCCATGTACAGCCGCGCGGCGTCTCGCCAAAATTTCAGCATGCAAGGAATTTTCATGTCCCAGATCTTTTCAACCGTATCCGCGTTTCTGCCTTCGGCGACCGGCACCCTTCCTACCAAGGCACCCCCAATGCCACGCCGGCACCTGTTGGCTGCATGTGGCCTTCTCGGCGCGGCCATCGTGGCCCCGCGATTGGCACGCGCCGCCACCGACCCCTTGGCCGTCGAGGTCTGGAAAGACCCCAGTTGCGGCTGCTGCAAGGATTGGGTCGCCCACATGCAGGACAACGGCTTTTCCGTCACAGTGCACGAGAGCGGCAACAACGCCGTGCGCACCCGGCTGGGCCTGCCGCAAAAGCTCGGCTCGTGCCACACGGCACTGGTCGGCGGCTACCTTCTGGAAGGCCATGTGCCTGCGGGCGATGTGCGCAAGCTGCTGGCGCAAAAACCCAAGGCCTTGGGGCTGGCCGTGCCGGGGATGCCGGTGGGATCGCCAGGCATGGACGGCGCGGTCTACGGCGGCCGGCGCGACCCGTACGACGTGCTGCTGGTGGCCCGCGATGGCGGGACCCGCGTATTCAGCAGCTACCGCTGAGAGAAAAAGAGCCCGACGGCCGCGAAGCCGGCCCCGGGCTTGTCAGCTTGCCTCGGCCCTGGATTTGAGCAAGGCGTACAGCTCATCTTTGAGTTGCAGCTTCTGCTTCTTGAGCACTTCAATCTCCAGATCGGCCGAAGGGCCGGTTTCGGCCACCAACTGCGCAATTTTCTCGTCCAGATGGTTGTGCTTGTCGAACAGGCGGGTGAAGTGGTGGTCGGTGTTTTTGAGTCGGGTGATCAGGTCGCGGTATTCAGGGAACATCGTTGCTCTTTCCTTCGACGGGTTGCCCGGGGAGTTCGGGAAGTGCCTTGCCCAAGCCCACTATAAACCGCTGCGTCCTTGTTCCGGGGCGGCGGCTCATTCGTCAAGCGATGCGCTCCAGCGGCTGCCCCAGTCGCGCACCTTGTCAATGTCTCGGCGGTCGCGCTTGGTAGGGCGGCCTTCGTGCAGCGCCGCAGCGGGCTCCGGTGCCAGGCGCTGGCGCTCGGCCGCCGCTGCGCGCGCCGCCAGGCTCTCGGGGGTTTCTTCGTACAGCAACTGCGCGACGGGTGCCGGTCCGCGCACGTGGCTTACGCCGTTGACTAGCACCGTGCGCGGCACCTGGCCCTGGCGCAAGTCCACTGTATCGCCGGGCCGTACCTCGCGCGAAGCCTTGGTCACGGCGCCATTGACGCGCACGCGCCCTTTGGCAATTTCCTCGGCGGCGAGGCTGCGCGTCTTGAAAAAGCGCGCGCACCACAGCCATTTGTCGATGCGCACGGTCTGGGCTTTGTCCATAGTGCGCATTTTGCTTCGCTGAGCGCGGCGGTGCCCGGCAAGTCAGGGGAAGAGAAATAATGAAGAAAATAGGCTATAGCGCTTAATGGATAAGCGCTGATAGCTATCAAAACAATAGTTTTCCCGGTCCCATGCTACAGGGCGTTACCATCCGCCTATGGACGCGCTTGCCCCCGACACCCCCGCGCTGCCGCTCGATGCCCAAGGCATTCTCGAGCTGGCGGCGCGCTCGATGTTCCATTTGTTCTCCAGCGTCAGCCAGGGCATGTTCCTGGTGGATTTGCGCGGGCGCATCGTCTGGGTGAACGAGGGCTACCAGCGGTTTTTGCCAGAGCTCGGGCTGGACCATGTGGACCAGTTCCTGGGGCGCATGGTCGAAGACGTCATCCCCAACACCCAGATGCGCCGCGTGCTGGAGACGGGCGAGGCCGTGTTGATCGACCTGCTCACCAACCGCGCCGGCACCTTCGTGGTCAGCCGCATTCCGCTGCGCGGCGACGACGACCGTGTGATTGGCGCCATCGGCATCGTGCTGTTCGACCACCCCGAGACCACGCTCCAGCCGCTGATCAGCAAGTTCGCCTTGCTGCAGCGCGACCTGGACGACGCACGGCGCGAGCTGGCCGAGCAGCGCGGGCGCCAGTTGCGCGCCGGCAGCGGCGATGGCACGCGCCGCGCCCGCCATACCTTTGCCAGCTTTGTCGGCTCCAGCCCGGCCGCGGCAGAGGTCAAGCGCCAGGCTCGGCGCGCGGCGCAGTCCACCAGCCCGGTGCTGCTGCTGGGCGAGACCGGCACCGGCAAGGAGCTGCTGGCGCATGCCATACACGCCGCTTCCAGCCGTGCGGCCGGGCCGTTTGTCAGCGTGAACATTGCCGCCGTGCCCGACACGCTGCTGGAGGCCGAATTCTTCGGCGTGGCGCCCGGCGCCTACACCGGCGCGGACCGCAAGGCACGCGACGGCAAGTTCAAGCTGGCCGATGGCGGCACGCTGTTTCTCGACGAAATTGGCGACATGCCGCAAAACCTGCAGGCCAAGCTCTTGCGCGCGCTTCAGGAGGGCGAGATCGAGCCGCTGGGCTCCAACCAGCTGGTGCCGTTTGATGTGCGCGTGGTGGCCGCCACTTCGCGCGACCTGGGCGCGCTGGTGCGGGACGGCAAATTCCGCGAAGACCTGTACTACCGCCTGCACGTGCTGCCGCTGCGCGTGCCGCCGCTGCGCGAGCGGCGCAGCGACATTCCCGCGCTGGTGGAAGTGCTGGGCGAAGACATGGCGCTGAGGAACGGCACCGCCACGCCGGAGCTGCGCCCCGACGCGCTGGCGCTGCTCATGGGCCAGCCCTGGCGCGGCAACATTCGCGAGCTGCGCAACGTGCTGGAGCAGGCCGCCATGCGCAGCGATTCGGACAGCATCGATGCCGAACAGCTCACCCGCATCCTGCGCGAGACCGGCGTCGAGCTCGCTGCCCCGGTGCCGGGACCTGCGCCGCAGGAGGGCGAGGGCGCCTGGTTGCGCCCTCTGGCCGAGCAGGTCGCCGAAGTGGAGCGGCGTGCCATCGCGGCGGCGCTGGCGGCCTCGGGCGGCAACAAGCTGGCGGCAGCGCGGCGGCTGGGAATTTCCCGCGCCACGCTGTACGGGCGTCTGGAAAACCCTGAGCTAAATTCAGGCAATTGACTGAAAAACAGACATTTTGATTGTCTAAAAATTGAACATATCGCAGGGCGCGGCGCCAGGTTACCTTTGTGAATCAACATCTTGCAGTCTGGCACGCTATGTGCACAGAATGCAGGCATCACTATAGGAGGCATTCCATGCAACGTCGCTCTCTCGTCGCGCTCGCGGCCCTCGCCGCCACGGTATCCGTATCCGCCTTTGCGGCCGATGAAATCCGCATTGCCCACGTTTACAGCAAGACGGGCCCGCTCGAAGCCTACGGCAAGCAGACCCAGACGGGCCTGATGATGGGCCTGGAATACGCCACCGGCGGCACCATGGTGGTGGCAGGCAAGAAAATTGTGCTGATCGAGCGCGACGACCAGGGCAAGCCAGACCTGGGCAAGAGCCTGCTGGCCGCCGCCTATGCAGACGACAAGGCCGACATCGCCGTCGGCCCCACCTCGTCGGGCGTCGCGCTGGCCATGCTGCCCGTGGCGGAGGAATACAAGAAGATTCTGCTGGTCGAGCCCGCCGTGGCCGATTCGATCACCGGCGACAAGTGGAACAAGTACATCTTCCGCACCGGCCGCAACTCCAGCCAGGACGCCATCAGCAACGCCACGGCCATGGACAAGGATGGCGTTACCGTGGCCACGTTGGCGCAGGACTACGCGTTTGGTCGCGACGGTGTGAAAGCCTTCAAGACTGCGCTCAAGCACGCCAAGATCACGCACGAAGAGTATCTGCCGCAGAACACCACCGACTTCACGGCCGGTATTCAGCGCATTGTGGATGCATTGAAGGACAAGCCCGGCCGCAAAGCCATCGAGGTGATCTGGGCCGGCGGGACGCCGCCCTTCAACGCCCTGGCCGCGCAAGACCTGAAGAAGCGCTACGGGATTGAGGTGTTCACGGGCGGTAACATCCTGCCCGCCATGGCGAGCTACAAGAACTTCCCCGGCATGGAAGGCGCCACCTACTACTACTTCGGCATTCCCAAGAACGCCGTGAACGATGCCCTGGTGGCCGCGCACTACAAGGCATTCAAGACCCCGCCAGACTTCTTCACCGCCGGTGGTTTCTCGGCCGCCATGGCGCTGGTGACGGCGCTCAAGAAAACCAATGGCGACACCGGCACGAACAAGCTGATCAAAACCATGGAAGGCATGAGCTTCGACACGCCCAAGGGCAAGATGACCTTCCGCAAGGAAGACCACCAGGCGATGCAGAGCATGTACCACTTCCGCATCAAGAACGACCCGGCCTTCGCCTGGGGCGTGCCGGAGCTGGTGCACGAGATCAAGCCGGAAGAGATGGATATTCCGATCCGGAACCAGCGGTAATTCGGTCGCCGCCGCCTGTCAGGGCGGCGGTATTGGGCGCCTAGAGCGCTTTTATTTCTATAGCTATAAGCGCTTATTCAGTAAGCGCTAGAGCCACTTTTTGCCTAAATTTCAGCGCCATGCTTGAAACCCGAGACCTGACCATCCGCTTCGGTGGCCACGTGGCCGTCAATGCGGTGAGCTGCGCCTTCGCGCCCGGCACGCTGACGGCTATCGTCGGCCCGAACGGGGCGGGCAAGACGACCTACTTCAACCTGATCTCGGGCCAGCTCAAAGCATCCAAGGGGCAGGTGCTGCTGGGCGGGCGCGAACTTTCGGGCTTGTCGGTGCCCGAGCGTGCGCGGGCTGGCCTGGGCCGGGCATTCCAGTTGACCAACTTGTTCCCGCAACTGACGGTGCAGGAAAACGTGCGCCTGGCGGTACAGGCGACCCAGGAGGGCCGCCACCGGCGCGGGCTGAACCTGTGGAGCATCTGGAGCGACCATGCCGGCTTGATTGCGCAAGCCGACGCCATCCTCGCCAGCGTGGCGCTGCAGGAGCGCGCCGACACCCCCGTGGCCAGCCTGCCGCATGGCGACCAGCGCAAGCTCGAAGTGGCGCTGTTGATGGCGCTGGACCCGCAGGTCTACATGTTCGACGAACCCACGGCCGGCATGAGCCACGACGAGGCGCCGGTGATCCTGAACCTGATTCGCGAGCTGAAAAAAGACAAGACCAAGATCATCCTGCTGGTGGAGCACAAGATGGACGTGGTGCGCGAACTGGCCGACCGCATCATCGTGCTCACCAACGGCACGCTGGTGGCCGATGGCTTGCCCGCCGAGGTGATTGCCTCGCCCGTGGTGCAAGAGGCCTATCTGGGCGTGGCGCAGACCGATGGACAAGAGGTGGCCGCATGAGCGCTGCAACGACCTCCAGCGCCGCGCCGCTGCTCGAACTCTCGGGCGTGCACACGCATATCGAGGCGTACCACATCCTGCATGGCGTCAACCTCGCCGTACCACGCGGCGAAGTCACCATGCTGCTCGGGCGCAATGGCGCCGGCAAAACGACGACGCTGCGCACCACCATGGGCCTGTGGCGCGCCTCGCAGGGCACGGTGAAGTTCGCCGGGCAGGACATCACGCGCTTGGCCACGCCGCAGATCGCCGGCCTGGGCATCGCCTACGTCCCCGAGAACATGGGCATCTTCGCCGACCTGACGGTGAAGGACAACATGGTGCTCGCCGCACGGGGCGCGCGCACCGCCGCGCAGATCGACGCCGAGCGCCTGGCCTGGATTTTTCAGCTTTTCCCGGCGGTGGAGAAGTTCTGGAACCACCCGGCCGGCAAGCTCTCGGGTGGGCAGAAACAGATGCTGGCGGTGGCCCGCGCCATTGTCGAGCCGCGCGAGCTGCTCATCGTGGACGAGCCCAGCAAAGGCCTTGCCCCCGCCATCATCAACAACATGATCGACGCGTTCGATCAGCTCAAAAAGCGCGGCGTGACCATCCTGCTGGTCGAGCAGAACATCAACTTCGCCAAACGCCTGGGCGACAGCGTGGCGGTCATGGACAACGGCATCGTCGTGCACGCTGGCCGCATGGCGGCGCTGGCGCAGGACGAGGCGCTGCAGCGCTCGCTGCTGGGGTTGGCGTTATGAATTTTGATATTTTCTTGCCTCTAGCGCTTATTGCGCCTGCGCAACCAGCTATGAAATCAATAGTGAAGCGTTCATTCGCCGGAGGTGCAGCATGAACTGGCGTGAACTCGACTGGAAGCCGCTCGCCCTGGTGCCCGTGCTGGCGCTGGCGGTGCTGCCCTTCATCGGCTCGCCTTCGACCTGGCTCACGCTCACCGTGGCGGGGTTGGCGATGGGCATGATCATTTTCATCATCGCGTCGGGCCTGACGCTGGTCTTCGGCCTGATGGACGTGCTCAACTTCGGCCATGGCGTGTTCATTGCGCTGGGTGCCTTCGTCGCCGTCAGCGTGCTGGGCAGCCTAGGCGACTGGACCGGCTCGCAGGACCTGTGGCGCAACCTTGTCGCCGTGGTGCCTGCCATGCTGGTGGCAATGCTGGTGGCGGGCGCGGTGGGCCTGGCGTTCGAGCGCTTCATCGTGCGGCCGGTGTACGGCCAGCACTTGAAGCAGATCCTCATCACCATGGGCGGGATGATCATCGGGGAAGAAATCATCAAGATGGTCTGGGGCCCGGCGCAGATTCCGCTGCCGCTGCCGGCCGGCATGCAGGGTTCGCTGTTCATCGGCGACGCTGCCATCGAGAAATACCGGCTGATTGCCGTGGTTGTGGGCCTGCTGGTGTTCGGCGCGCTGGCCTGGACCTTGGCGCGGACCAAAGTCGGCCTCTTGATTCGCGCGGGCGTGCAAGACCGCGAGATGGTCGAGTCGCTCGGCTACCGCATCCGGCGCCTATTCATCGGCGTGTTTGTCGCCGGCAGCGCGCTCGCGGGCCTGGGCGGCGTGATGTGGGGCCTGTACCAGCAGAGCGTGATTCCGCAGATGGGCGCGCAGGTCAACGTGCTGATCTTCATCGTCATCATCATCGGCGGGCTGGGCAGCACGGGCGGGGCGCTGATTGGTGCGCTGCTGGTCGGGCTGATGGCCAACTACACCGGCTTCCTCGTGCCGAAGGTGGCGTTGTTTTCGAATATTGCGCTGATGGTGGCCATCCTGCTCTGGCGGCCCCAGGGCGTGTATCCGGTCACCAATCGATGACCCCCCTGAGTCGCTGCGCGCCTTCCCCCCAGGGGGACGCCGCCCGTGCGGCGGGGCGGCCCTTGCACGGCGGCTGCTGGTGTGGGCCACGCCCTTCGCAGGCTCAGTCGTCAGTGCACAGCGCCATGGATTACTAAAAGGCAAGTTCCCATGTTGAACCGAATCCTCTCTGGCGACTACCCGCGCAGCCGCGTGCTGGCCGTGGTGCTGGTCGCGATCTTTCTGGGCTTGGCCTTTGCACCCTTTCTGTTCCCCGGCGTCAAGGCGCTGTCGGTGGCGGCCAAGGTGCTGGTCTTTGTCGTGCTGGTGGCCAGCTTCGATCTGCTGCTGGGCTACACCGGCATCGTGAGCTTTGCGCACACCATGTTCTTTGGTATCGGTGCCTACGGCGTGGCGGTGGCCAGCACGCGCATGGGCGCCGGTTGGGGGGCGCTGGCGGTGGGCATCCTGGGGGCGCTGGTGCTGTCCTTCGTGCTCGCGCTCGCCGTCGGCCTGTTCTCGCTGCGGGTGCGCGCCATCTTCTTTGCCATGATCACGCTGGCCGTGGCGGCAGCGTTCCAGACGCTGGCGTCGCAGCTTTTCGAAATTACCGGCGGCGAGGACGGCCTGACCTTCCGCCTGCCTGAGCTGCTCTCGCCCAGCCACGAGTTTGCCGAAGACCCGTTCCTGGGCGTGTCGCTTGACGGGCGGCTGCTGACGTACTACCTGCTGTTCGTCACGGCAGTGGTCCTGGTGCTGGCACTGCTGCGCATCGTCAACTCGCCCTTTGGCCGCGTGCTGCAGGCCATTCGCGAAAACGAGTTCCGCGCCGAAGCCATTGGCTACCGCGTGGTGGTGTACCGCACGCTCTCGTCCGTGCTGTCCGCATTGTTTGCCTGCCTGGCCGGCGCCATGCTGGCGATCTGGCTGCGCTACAACGGGCCGGACACCTCGCTGTCGTTTGAAATCATGATCGACGTGCTGCTCATCGTGGTCATCGGCGGCATGGGCACCATTTACGGCGCTGCCATCGGTGCCGTGCTGTTCCTCGTCGCCCAGAGCTACCTGCAGGACTTGCTGCGCCTGGGCCACGAGGCCGCGAGCAGCTTGCCCTGGCTGGCGGCCTTGCTCTCGCCTGACCGCTGGTTGCTTTGGCTAGGCGTGCTGTTCGTGCTCTCGGTCTATTACTTTCCCACCGGGGTCGTCGGCCGACTGCGCGCCAGCGCGGCAGGGCGCAGCGGCGCCTGATTTTTGTTCTTCGCGTTCCACCAAAAAACCACCAGGAGACAAGCGCATGAAGATAGTGATCCACCCTTTGGTCCCCACCTTGCTCGCAGCAGCTGCACTGGCTGCCTGTGGCGGTGGCAGCACGGTCGCCACCAACACCAAGCCGGATTTCCTGGGTGCCGTGCGCGCCACGGCGTACGACGGTGCGGCGGACGACCTGCTCACCGCGGGCCTGGGCGCCACTGGCCTGGCTGCTGCCGCGCCGCCCGCCTACGCCAACCCGCTGGCACCCACCGCCGCCGAGCTGCGCCGTGCGGCCATCTACACCAACTACCGCGCCATGCTCGACATGACGGCCAACGGCGGTTATGGCCGTTTCTACGGCCCGAACGTGGATGCCCAGGGCAATGTCACGGCAAGTGAGGGCAAGATTGCTGGCACTGAATACCTGGCGTTTTCCGACGACGGAAGTGGCCGCAAGAATGTCACGCTCATGGTGCAGCTGCCCGACAGCTTCGATACGAAGAAGCCTTGCATCATCACCGCCACGGCGTCGGGCTCGCGCGGGGTGTACGGCGCGATTTCCACCGGCGAGTGGGGCCTCAAGCACGGCTGCGCGGTGGCCTATTCCGACAAAGGCACGGGCGGTGCACCGCACGACCTGCAAAACGACACGGTGCCGCTGATCGACGGCACGCGCGCTTCGGCTGCCGCTGCCGGCAAGGAGGCGGCTTTCAACGCTGGCCTCACGGCGAGCGAGCTTGCCGCGTTCAATGCCGCCACGCCGAACCGCTTTGCCTTCAAACACGCGCATTCGGGCCAGAACGCCGAGCGCGACTGGGGCCGCAGCACGCTGCAGGCCGTGGAGTTTGCCTTCTGGGTGATCAATGAGCGCTATGGTGAGGTGCAGGGCGGTGAGCACGTCAAAACCTTTACACCCAAGAACACCATCTCGATTGCATCGAGCATCTCCAACGGCGGCGGCGCGGCCATTGCCGCCGCTGAGCAGGACAGCGAGGGCCTGATCAGTGGCGTCGCCGTGTCCGAGCCCGCAGTGGAAATGCCCGCCAACGCCGGTGTGCGCGTCGAGCGCGGGGGTGTGGTGGTCACGACCAGCGGCAAGCCGCTGATCGACTTCACCACCGTGGCCAACCTGTACCAGTCCTGCGCGGCGCTCGCGCCGTCGATTGCCTCCACCCCTTACGCGGCGGGCTTTGCTGCAGGGTTTGCCAATCCGGCGCTGCCCATTGCCCCCAATCGCTGCGGCGCGCTGGCTGCCCATGGCTTGCTCACGGCGACAACCACCGCAGCCCAGGCCGAAGAGGCGTTGCAGAAGCTGCGCGACTACGGCTGGGAAGGCGAATCGGACGCCTTGCACGCCTCGCTTGCCGCGTTTGAGGTAGCGCCGGCCGTGGCCGTCACCTTTGCCAACAGCCTCTCGCGCGCCAGTGTGCAGGACAACCTGTGCGGCTTCAGCTTTGCCGCCACCACGGCCGCTGGCGGCGTGACACCGCTGGCCCCTGCGGCGCTCGCTGGCATGTTCGCCACGGGCAACGGCGTGCCGCCGACCAGCGGTGTGCAACTCGTCAACAACCTGGGCAAGTTCGGGCCGGCGCGCGATGTCCTCTCGTTCTCGGCTGCCGGTGTGCCCGACTGGAACACCGACGGTGCCCTGTGCCTGCGCAACCTGGTGACGGGCTCCGACGCCGCCGCCAGGAAGCTGCAGGCCGGCCTGGATGAAACCCGGCGCAACGGCAACCTGCACGGCAAGCCGACCCTCATCGTCCATGGCCGCTCCGATGCCTTGCTGCCGGTGAACCACACCTCGCGCCCGTACGCTGCGCTCAACCGCAAGGTCGAGGGCGCGGCCAGCCAGCTCGCCTACATCGAGGTGGCCAACGCCCAGCACTTTGACAGCTTCATCGGCCTGCCGGCGGTACTGCCAGGCTACGACAGCCGCTACATCCCGCTGCACATCTACCTCAACCGTGCGCTCGACGCGATGTACGCGCACCTGAGCACGGGCGCGGCGTTGCCAGCCAGCCAGGTGGTGCGGACCGTGCCGCGTGGCGGTGCACCGGGCAGCGCGCCGGCACTCACCGATGCCAACCTGCCGCCGATCGCCAGCGTACCGGTGGCTGCCAATGCCATCGCACTGACCCCTGGTGTGATCTCGGTACCCGAGTAAATGCCCTTGCTGCCCGGTGCACCGCCGGTTGTGCAGGCCCCCACTTTGAAGGAGATCGTCATGGCACACACGCTGCCGAAACATGGCCGCACAGCGCTGCGCACCGTACTGGGCGCCGGGCTCACCGCTCTGGCGCTGCTTGGGTCTGGCGCTGTGGCGGCGGCGGAAATCGTCATTGGCCAGGTCGCCCCGCTGACCGGCGTGCTGGCCAGCAGTGGCGAGCAAATGGTGCTGGGTGGCAAGATTTATTTCGATGCCGTCAATGCCCAGGGCGGCGTGCACGGCGCCACCCTGCACCAACTGGTGGTGGACGACGGCTACGAGGTGGACAAGACGGTGGCGCGCACGCGTGAGTTGCTGGCGCGGCCCGACGTTGTGGCCTTGTTCGGCTTTGCCGGCACGGCCAATATCACGCAACTGCTCAAGGACGGCGTGCTGGCCGAAGGCGGCGCGGCCTTGGTGGCACCCTACACCGGCGGTGAATCGCTGCGCACGCCGTTCAACCCCTGGATCTTCCACGTGCGCGCCGGGTACGTGGATGAGGCGGAGCACATGGTGCAGCAGCTCACCACGCTGGGGATGAACCGCATTGCCGTGATGTACCAGGACGACGGCTTTGGCCAATCGGGCCTGGAGGGCGTGGAGGCTGCACTGGCGCGGCGCAAGCTCAAGCTGGCGGCAGCGGCGAGCTACCCGCGCAATACCGACGATGTGGCCGCCGCCGTCAAGACCATCACTGCCGCCAACCCGCACGCTGTGATCATGGTTGCCGTCAACAAGCCTGCCGCGGCATTCATCAAGCAGTACCGGGAGGCGGGCGGCGGGGCGCAGCTCTACAACATCTCGGTGGTCAATCCGGCCGAAATCGTGCGCCTGGCGGGCCTTGCCAATGCCCACGGGCTAGGCATCAGCCAGGTCGTGCCTTTCCCCTACCAGCCCAGGCTCCCGGTCGTGCGCGAATACCAGCAATTGCTGGCGAAGTACGCCCCCGGCGCCGAAGTGAACTACACCAGTTTCGAGGAATTCCTGGGGGCCAAGGTGCTGGTGGAAGCCCTGCGCCGCGCCGGGCCCGCGCCCACGCGCGCGGGCGTGATCAAGGCGCTCGAATCCCTGGAGAAATTCGACCTGGGCGGCCTGGTGATCAGCTACTCGCCCACCAACCGGATCGGCTCGCGCAGTGTCGAGGTGACGGTGATCGGCAGCACCGGCCGGCTCATGAAATAGGCCATCTTCAAGGATTCAACATGCAACCGCGCTCACGCTACGCCACCTGTGCTGGCTATGAAATTCACTACATGGAATGGGGCGAGCGCGACGCGCCTGTGGTCGTGGCCTGGCACGGCCTGGCGCGTACCGGGCGCGACATGGACCCGCTCGCCGCGCACCTGGCGAGCCGCTACCGCGTGATCTGCCCCGACACCCTCGGGCGGGGCCTGAGCCAGTGGAGCCGCCAGCCCGATGTGGACTACACGCTGCGCTTCTACGCGCGCCTGGCGGCGGACCTGTTTGCACAGCTGGGCATCGAGCAGGCGCATTGGATAGGCACCTCCATGGGGGGGGCCATCGGCACCGTGTGCGCCAGCGGTCTGTTCGAGCCGGCCCTCAAGGGCGCGATTCGCAGCCTGCTGCTCAACGACAACGCCCCGGAGCTTGCCGCCCCGGCGCTGGAGCGCATCAAGGCCTATGCGGGCAGCCCTCCGGCCTTTGCCACTGTGGCGGAGCTGGAGGCCTTTTTTCGCCAAGTGTATGCACCCTACGGCTGGTTGCCCGATGCCCAGTGGCGCTTGCTGACCGAGAGCTCGGTGCGCCGCCTTCCGGACGGCCGCGTCACGCCGCACTACGATCCGGCGATGGTGCGGCAATTCACGCAGCACGCAAACGACTACCTGATCTGGAAGCACTACGACGCGCTCGATCTCCCGGTGCTGTGCCTGCGCGGAGCAGACTCGGATTTGGTGCTGCCCGCCACCACGGCCGCGATGCGCTCGCGCGGCCCCGGCGTGCGCGGCCAGTTGGAGGTGGTCGAGGTGCCTGGGTGCGGGCACGCCCCGGCGCTCAATGTGGCCGACCAGTGGGCCTTGGTGGATGCGTTTCTGGCGCGGGCGCAGGGATAGCGCCCGGCCTTGGCCCGCGCCGCGGGCAGCGCGGCTTCAGCCCGCCAGCGCGGCCTTCACGGCGGCCGATACCTGGCCCATGTCGGCTTTGCCGGCCAGGCGGGTCTTGACCACGCCCATGACCTTGCCCATATCGCCCTGGCCCTTGGCGCCCAGCTCGATGACGATGGCCTGCACGGCCACGGCGGTCTCTTCGGCCGACATGCGCTGGGGAAGGTAGCCCTGCAGCACGGCCATCTCGGCCTTTTCCTTGTCGGCCAGGTCCTGCCGGTTCGCGCCCTCGAAGGCGGTGATGCTGTCCTTGCGCTGCTTGACGAGCTTGTCGACGATGGCCACCACCGCGGCGTCGTCCAGCACCACGCGCTCATCGACTTCCTTCTGCTTGCACGCGGCCAGCAGCAGGCGGATGGTGCCCAGGCGCTCGCTGTCCTTGGCGCGCATGGCGGTCTTCATGTCTTCGGTGATCTGGTCCTTAAGGCTCATGGCGATTACTTTCTTATGGGGGTGGGGTCTGCCAAAAGACGCTCTGGCGTCGTTGCCGCACCTTGTCGTAGCGATGCTACTGCCTGCGGCGCTGCGCCTAGCCAGAACGCCTTTTGGCAGACCCTGGAACGGGGAAAACTCGATCTGGTGTGGTTGATGGACCAACCCTGAGCGCCTTTTGGCAAACCCTGAAACGAAAAAACCCGCGCTGGGCGTCCCTGGCGCGGGTTCTTGCAATCTGGAAGAAGCTTCCGATCGGCAGATCAGTACATCTTCTTGGGCAACTGCATGCTGCGCACGCGCTTGTAGTGGCGCTTGACGGCGGCCGCCTTCTTGCGCTTGCGCTCGGCGGTGGGTTTTTCGTAGAACTCGCGGGCGCGCAGGTCGGTCAGCAGGCCGAGCTTTTCGATGGTGCGCTTGAAGCGGCGCAGCGCTACGTCAAAGGGTTCGTTCTCTTTTACACGGACGGTTGTCATCAGCTAATGTTTCCAATTTTTGGTGCTCCCAGAGGGTGCACGGGAGATCGGGCCCGGGCGCCATGTGAAGCGGTTTCCCCGTCTATAACTAGTATTGGCCGACGGGGTATTGCCAGCAAAGCCAAGCATTATAGCGAGTGGCCGTGTTGCATGCGTGAATCTTCCGGTGCCTCGGCGCGCTCGTTCAGTCCGTAATCGCGCAGCACCTGCGCCACGCGCAGGCGGTAGTCGGTAAACACCCCCGTGCGGCCCGATGCCTGCGCCTTGCGATGTGCGGGCAGGGTGCGCCAGCCGGCCACTGCCGCCTCATCGCGCCAGAACGAAAGCGAAAGCATTTTGCCGGGTTGGCTCAGGCTCTCAAAGCGCTCCACCGAGATGAAGCCGTCCATGGATTCGAGCCTGGCGCGCAGGGCGGCGGCAGTGTCCAGATAGGTCTGGCGCCCTGCAGCGCTGGGCAGGACTTCGAAAATCACCGCGATCATGATGTGGCTGCCTGGGCAAGGGCGGCGCGGCCCAGGGTGCCGTCGACCACCTCGGTGAAGCGGCGCTCCTCGCGCAGGATGAAGCGCTGGCGCTGCGCGCGCTCGAAATTGGCGCGGCCTTCGGGGTCGGTGCGCAAACGCGTGCGGTAGGTCTCGTACGCGGCAAGGCTGTCGAACGCGATCAGCCCCCAGGCTTCGTAGTTGCTGCCCTCGCAGGGCAGGAAGTAGCCCAGCAAGTGCCCGCCGCAGCGCGGGATGATGCGACCCCAGTGCTCGGCGTACTCGCGAAAGGCGTCTTTTTGGAAGGGGTCGATTTCGTAGCGAATGAAGCAGGTGAGGGTCATGGGGCGTGCTCCGAAAGCTGGTGGTGAACAAGCCCTGATGGTGCGGTGCCGGCCTGCCGCCATGCTTCGCTCTGGAGCGAAGCGTTGCGCCGTCAATTCCCGCACACTGCCACCATGAACACCAACCGCATCGCCTACGTCGCCGCCTTGGTTGGCGAACCGGCGCGCACCGCCATGCTGCTGGCGCTGATGGATGGGCGTGCGCTCACCGCCAGGGAGCTGGCCGAGGCCGCGCACATCACCCCGGCCACCGCCAGCCGCCACCTGGGCTTGCTCGTCGAGGCGGCCTTGCTGCAAGTGCAGCAGCAGGGGCGGCACCGCTACCACCGCCTGGCCTCTGCCGAAGTGGCGCAGATGCTGGAAGGCCTCATGCAACTGGCCGCCCCGCAGGCAACGCGCCGCGTGGCCACCGGCCCGGCAGACGCCGCGCTGCGCACCGCGCGCAGTTGCTACGACCATGTGGCCGGGCGCCTGGGCGTGGCCATCGCCAGCCATTTGCAGGAGCTGGGGGCGGTGCAGTTCGATGCCGAGGCTGCGTCGGCGCAGGTGACGCCCCGTGTGGAAGCGGCGCTGCGCCCCCTCGGCATCGCTGCCGATGCGCTGACGGGGCAGGGCGGCCACCGGCCGGCGTGCCGCCCCTGCCTCGATTGGAGCGAGCGGCGCATGCACCTGGCCGGGCGAGTGGGTTCGCTGATCTGCCGCCACGCCCTGGACAGTGGCTGGTTGCTGCGCGGCGCTGGTACGCGCGCACTGGCCATCACCCCCGCCGGTGCCGTCGCCCTGCGCGACTGGCTGGGCCTGGCGCGCTGGCGCGAAGTGGCCGGCGATTGAGGCGCGTTCAGCGCGTGGGCAGCGCCTGCGCGCAGGCCGCCGCGCTGGCCCAGGCCCACTGAAAGTTGTAGCCCCCCAGCCAACCGGTGACGTCCACCACTTCGCCAATGAAGTACAGCCCCGGCTGCGCCTTGCACTCCATGGTTTGCTGCGACAGCGCGCGCGTGTCGACGCCGCCGAGCGTGACCTCGGCTTTTTTGTAGCCCTCGCTGCCGGTAGGAACCAACTCCCACCGCGCGAGCTGCTGCGCCAGCCGCACGAGCGCCTTGTCGGGCACTTCGGCCATGGGGCGCTGCCAGTCGCTGCTTTGCGCGGCCCAGGCGTCGGCGAGCCGGCTGGGCACCCATTGGGCCAGTTCGTTGGCCAAGAGTTTGCGCGAGCGCAGCTTGGCCTCGGCCAGCGCTGCCGGCAGGTCCACGCCCGGCGCCAGGTGGATGGACAGGGGCGTACCTGGGTTCCAGTAGCTGGAGATCTGCAACACCGCCGGGCCCGAGAGGCCGCGGTGGGTGAACAGCAGGTCTTCCTGGAAAGCCATGCGGTCCTTCTTGGCCCCCGTGCCGATCTCTACCGGCAAAGCCAGGCCAGAGAGCTGCGCATACGGCGCCCAGACAGCGCCATCGAAAGTCAGCGGCACCAGGCCCGGCCGGCGCTCGATGAGCGGCACGCCGAACTGCTGCGCCAGGCGGTAGCCGAAATCGGTGGCGCCGATCTTGGGGATGGACAGACCGCCCGTGGCCACCACCAGGCTGCGCGCATTCACGGGGCCGCGATCGGTATTGATTTGATAGCTGCCAGCGCTAGTCCCATATGCGCTAGAGGCCGAAAAGGCTATATTTTTAACGCTGCAGGGCTGCCAGTGCGTCACGCCGCCCGCAGCACATTCGGCCAGCAGCATGGCGATGATGTCTTCGGCCGAGTGGTCGGCAAAGAGCTGGCCCTTGTGCTTCTCGTGCCAGGCAATGCCGTGGTGCTCCAGCAGGGCGATGAAGTCCTGCGGCGTGTAGCGCGACAGCGCCGAGCGGCAGAACTGCGGGTTCTGGCCGACGAAGTGCTTGTGCGGCGCGCGCGGATCGAGATCGCGATTCGTGAAGTTGCAGCGCCCGCCGCCCGAGATGCGGATTTTTTCGGCCACCTTGTCGGCGTGGTCGATGAGCAGCACGCGCAGCCCGCGCTGGCCAGCCTGGCCAGCGCAGAACAGGCCGGCGGCGCCGGCACCGATCACGACGGCGTCAAATATTTCCATGAAAAGAGGGTGCCAGCGCTTGTTCTGTAAGCGCTAGATGCTACGAAAAAGAAAGCTTAAAAGCTGGCGCAGGTTCAGCCCTGCGCCGCGAAGGGCGAGTGTAGTGCCGGGGCCTGCTGCTCGGCCGCGGCGACGCCCTGCAACACGTCGCCCACGACGATGATGCACGGGCTGGCCAGGCCTTCGCTGCGGGCGGTGGCGTGCAGGCTTGCCAGCGTGCACCTGGCCACGCGCTGCTCCGGCAGGCTGACGCGCTCGACAATGGCCGCTGGCGTGTGGGCGGGCAGGCCGGCAAGCAGGCCCTGTTCGATGTCGGCCAGGCGGCTGACGCCCATGTAGACCACCAGCGTCAGGCGCGCGGCATGGGCGGTGCCGGCAACCAAGGCCCAGTCGGTTTCGCGCCCCGGGTGGGCATGGCCGGTGATGAAAAGCACCCCGTGGGCCTGCTCGCGGTGCGTCAGCGCCGTACCCAGCGCCGCGCTGCAGGCCATGCCTGCGCTCACGCCGTTCACCACCTCCACCGCGATGCCGGCGGCGCGCAGGTGCGCCACCTCCTCGCCACCGCGGCCGAACACCATGGGGTCGCCGCCCTTGAGGCGCACCACGTTCTCGCCCTCCAGCACGGCCATCAGCATCAGCCGCTCGATGAAGGCCTGGGGCGTGCTCGTGCAGCCGCCGCGCTTGCCCACATGGACCACGCGGGCCGTGGGGCGGGCCAGCGCCAGCACGCCGGGGCTGACCAGGTCGTCCACCAGCAGCACGCTGGCCGCCTGGATGGCGCGCACCGCCTTGAGCGTCAGCAGCTCGGGGTCGCCGGGCCCCGCGCCCACCAGGGTGCAGCGGCCGTGCAGCAAGGGGGTGATGGAGGCAACGGGGGTGGTGGCTGGAGTTTTCACGGTGCTGGCCTTGCAGAATCAATCTGCAGGGCCAGACGCAAGATGTGTTCCACCTGCCGCGCGATGGGGGTCGGCACGGGCAGGCGGCCGTCCAGCATGGCGCGGGTGAGGGCGGCGGTGCCATCAAAGTCGGCACCGGCCGGCAGTTCGGGCAGGGCGGTGAGCGGGCCGCCCTGCGCCTCTTCCAGCCGGGTGGCTGCACCCGCCACAAAACCGTCCATCTGCGGCATGCGCCGCGCGTCGGCCACCGGCTCGCCCTCGGTGCCGCGCAGCAGCAGCGCGTCGGCGCCGGTCAGCGCCAAGGTGGCGGCCATCGACTCGGCGTATTCGCGGTGCGTGTAGCTGCCCACCACCAGGGCGCGCGCGCCCACGGGTGCCAGCGGGTTCATCAGCTTGACCAGGCTGTGCGCGCTGCTGCGCACCCCCAGCGTGCGCCGCACGGCCAGCAGTCGCGCCAGGCCCGGCAGCAGCAGGGCGGTGGGCGCGAAGGCGACGCTGCCAGGCGCTATTGTTTGAATAGCTTGAAGCGCAGGTATATCAAGCGCTGCAAGCACATCTTGGCTGGAAACCCGGCTGTCTTCGGTGGCGGTGCCGTGCACCAGCACCGGCAAGCCTTCCCGCGCCAGCAGCAGCGCCAGCAAGGGCGTGAGCACCGGCAGCTTGCGCGCACCGTTGTAGCTGGGCAGCACCACCAGCGTGCGCGTGCTGGCGGGCAGGGGCGCCAGGCGGGCGTGGATGGCGTCGAGAAAACCGGCCATCTCTTCAGGCGTTTCGCCCTTGACGCGCATGGCGATGCAAAACGCTCCCACTTCCAGATCGCTGAGGTTGCCATCGAGCACCTGGCCGAACAGGTCGCAGGCCTGCTCGCGCGGCAGGTGGCGCGCGCCCTGGGCGCCGCGGGCGATGATTTTGAGGTAGTGGCTGATGGCCATGCGCAAGCTCGTAGAAGAGGGGAAAGGCAGAAGGGAGGGCCGATTGTTGCGCAACGGTCGTCAGGCCATGTGGTCAGGCCGCGCCTGCCTGTGCCGGCGTGCCCTGCACCAGACGGCGCAGCTCGGGCACGCAGGAGCCGCATTGCGTGCCGCAGCGCAACTGGGCCTGCAGGGCGCTCAGCCGGGCGGCGGCGTCGCCTGCCAGGCGCGAGAGTGCGTCGGCGATGGCGCCTTCGCTCACCCCGAGGCAACTGCACACCTGGCGTGCGCCTGCCACTGCGCCCTGAGTGCCGCGCGGCGGCTTGGCGCCGGGCGCCAGCAGCATGCGGCCATAGGGGGTGGTCGGCAGATCGTTCTGCAGCACGCCGGTAAGCCAGTGTTGCGCCAGCGTGTCGCCGGCCAGCAGCAGGGCGCCCAGGGTGTTGTGCGCTGCGCTGGGCACGAGGCGTGCAGCTCGCCGCTGGCCCCGACGCCGGTCGGCGTAGCGCAGTGTGCCCTCGCTGGCCAGGCCCAGCAGCGCCTCGATGCGTTCGAGCAGGGCATCCGGCGCGGCGTAGTGCCCGGCGGCCGTGAGGCAGACGCCGGTGCGCGCGGGCGCGTCGGCGCCGGAAGCGGAGGGCGCTGCAAACAGCGTGCAGCTGGCGAAGGCGAAGGTGTCCATCAGCGCGGCCAGCGCGGTGCGGGCGCGCAGCGCCTCGTCCTCGGGGAACCAGGCCATGGCGCAGAGCTGCCAGGGCAGGTCGACTTTGAGGATCTTGACGGCGGTGTGCTTGAGCGCGGGCTGCTGCGAGATGGGGCAGCGCACCTGCGTGGTGAGGGCATTCACCCCGGCCAGCGAGCGCCCGGCCGCCGACTGCCCGCCCAGCCATTCGCTGCCCCAGTGCATGGCGATGAAGGCCTGGCCGGGCGCGATCTCCGCGCAGGCCGCTACCGGCAGCACGATGCTGGCGCGCGCGCTGGTGACGCAGGCGAGCGCGCCCTCCTGCAGACCCTGGCGCGCCATGTCCTGCGCATGCATCTGCACGCAGGGCGCGCCCCCGTGGCCCGAGAGGCGCGCCACGGTGCCGGTGCGGCTCATGCCGTGCCATTGGTCGCGCAATCGCCCGGTGGTGAGCAGAAAGGGGTAGCGCAGGCTGGGCGATTCGGCCAGGCCCTGGGCCGCCAGCACGGCAAAGCGCGCCCGGCCGTCGGGCGTGGGGAACACGCCGTCCGCATACAGGCGCTTGCGCCCATGCGTTGCCCCGTCTGGCAGGGGCCATTGCTGCGGACCGGTGGCGTCCAGCCTGGCGTAGGAGAGGCCGGTGATGTCCAGATCGCGCCCGCGCGTGCTCTCGCGGTGCTCGTTCCAGATGGCCTCGGTGGCGGCTTCGGCGCTGGCCTGGTGGTCGGCGTAGGGGAACAGGGTGGGCATGCCGGGGCGCAGATGCTGCTCAAGGCGCTGCGCGAACTGCAGCGCGATCTGCCAGTCGTGCCGCGCCTCTCCCGCAGCGGGCACGGCACTGCGGACACGGGAGATGCAGCGCTCGCTGTTGGTCACCGTGCCGGTTTTTTCGCCCCAGGTGCTGGCGGGCAGCAGCAGGTCGGCGTAGGCGGCGGTGGCGGTGTGGGCAAACGCCTCCTGAAGCACGATGAATTCGGCACGCTCCAGCGCGCGGCGCACCGCGCTTTGGTGGGGCAGGCTTTGCGCCGGGTTGGTGCAGGCGATCCACAGCGCGCGGATTTCGCCGTCGGCCGCGGCCTCGAACATCTCTACTGCCGTTTTGCCGGGCTTGGCGGGCACGTCGCTCAATTCCCACAGCGCGGCCACTTCCGCGCGGTGCTGCGGGTTGGCCATGTCGCGGTGGGCGGACAGCAGATTCGACATGCCGCCCACTTCGCGCCCGCCCATGGCGTTGGCCTGGCCGGTGAGCGACAGCGGCCCCGCGCCCGGCTTGCCGATCTGCCCGGTGGCCAGGTGCAGGTGCACCAGCGCGGCGTTGTTGGCAGTGCCGGCGCTGCTCTGGTTCAGGCCCTGGCAGTACAGGCTGAGCGTGCGCCCGCGCGGCGCGGTGGCGTCGTCGGCCACGCCGGCGAACCAGCGCGCCGCCTGCACCAGGTCGGCCAGCGCAATGCCGCATTCGCGTGCCACGCGCTCGGGTGTGCAGGCGGCCAGTTGCGGCTGCAGCGCGGCAAAACCGCTGGTGTGCGCGGCGATGTAGTCGGTATCGAGCCAGGCCTGGCGCTGCATGAGGTGCAGCATGCCGGCCATGAGCACGGCGTCGCTGCCGGGCCGGATCTGCAGGAACAGGTCGGCGCAGGCGGCAGTGTCGGTGCGGCGTGGGTCGACGACGATGATTTTCATGTCTGGCCGTGCGGCGCGTGCGTCTTCGATGCGCCGGAACAGCACCGGGTGCGCCCAGGCGGTGTTGCTGCCGATGATGAACAGGCAGTCGGCGTGCTGCAGGTCGCCGTAGCAGGCGGGCGGCGCGTCGGCGCCCAGCGTGGCTTTGTAGCCGGCGGCGGCGCTGCTCATGCACAGGCGCGAGTTGGTGTCGATATTGTTGGTGCCCACCAGGCCTTTGGCCAGCTTGTTGAAGACGTAATAGTCTTCGGTGAGCAACTGGCCCGAGACGTAAAACCCCACTGCATCCGGCCCGTGCGCGGCAATGGTGCCGGCGAAGCGGTGGGCGGCCAGGTCGAGCGCGCTGTCCCAGGCGATGGGTGCCGGCGCCTGGGTGCGCGTGGCACGCACCAGCGGCTGCAGCAAGCGCATCTGGCGGGTCACGCTGGGGCTGGCGCTTAGGTGCAGGGTGGCGCCTTTGGTGCACAGCCGCCCGAAATTGGCCGGGTGGTCGGGGTCGCCGCGCACGCCGGTGATGGCGTTGCCTTCGGATTCGATGACCACGCCGCAGCCTACGCCGCAGTAGGGGCAGGTGGATTTTGTTTCTTGCATGGCGTGGGTTTTGTGGTGTTTTTGGGCTCTGGCGCTTGACTGGGTTGGTTTGTTAGCTATCTTTTTGATGTCTGTTTCTTTGCTGAGGGCGGAGGCCGGGGTGTGCGCCCGGCGGCGCAGTAACTTTCTTTCGCTTCGCCGAAAGAAAGTCACCAAAGAAAGGGCGACCCTGCTGGCCGTGTCCCTCCGCTTCCCTGCGGGCAACCTGCGATGCTCGTTCGCGGGGTGTGCCGCGTAACTCACTGCGCGCCTGCGGCGCTCCGTTTGGACAAACGCGGCAAGCCAGATCACGAAGCGGGTGTGTCCTTCGGCACACCCGCCACCCCGCGCCCTGCGCTTCTCGGCACGGCCAGAAGGGCAAAGACGATACGGGCCATCGCTGCGCTCGGCCCCGCGCCAGGCCGAGCGCAGCGATGGCACGCGTCGGCTCCCATCCCTTCTGGAAGCGCCTGCGGCGGGGCGATTGCGGGGTGGCATGCGCGCCTGCGCGCGCATGCTTCGTGAACTGACTCGCCGCAGTTGTTTGAGCGGAGCGCCGCAGGCGCGCAGCGAGTTCTGCGGCGCACCCCGCAAACGTCCCGACACAGGTTGCCCCGCAGCGCAGCGCAGGGGTCGCAGCCAGCAGGGGCGTGTTTCTTTTGCCTTCTTTTCTTGCACGAGCAAGAAAAGAAGGTCGCCCGCCGGGGCGAGACCCGGCCTCCGCCCTCTGCATCCCCACACCTACCCAATAAACCCAAAGCATTCAAGCCGCCACCAAGCGCCCCACCGGCCCAGCCACCGGCCGCGTCTCGGTGGTGGCGTGTCGCGCCAGCTCATCGGCGTCGAGGAAGACCTGGCCGTTTTCCACCTTCACCGCAAACTTTGGCGTGCACCCCTCATCGGGTGCGGCGGCCTGGCCGGTGCACAGGCCAATGGTCCAGTTGTGCAGCGGGCAGGCCACGCTGGTGCCAAAGACGATGCCTTGCGACAGCGGCCCGCCCTTGTGCGGGCAGGAGTCGAGCAGGCCAAAGATCTGGTCGTCGGCGCTGCGGAAGATGGCCACATCCAGGCCCTGCGCCCGCGCCACGCGGCGGGCGCCCAGGCGGGGAATGTCGTCCACACGGCAAATGGGGGTCCAAGCGGTCATTGCTATTCCTTTGGTAGCTGCCAGCGCTTATGGGGTAAGCACTAGGGGCTGTTTTTATCTAAAATCTTGTGAAGCGAGGGGAGGTCAGGCGACGGCAATGGGGATGAACTGGCGTTCGTCCACCTGCGCCCGCTGGCTCTCGAACCACGGGTCGGGCTCACCCGCCAGCGCGTGCTGCAGCCGCGCCCAGAGCGCCGCGCGGCCCACCGGGTCGCCGAGGATTTTTTTCTTCACGTGGTCCAGCCCGACACGCGCCACGTAGTGCACCGTGCGCTCCAGGTACCAGCCTTCTTCTCGGTAGAGCTGCATGAAGGCGCCGGTGTATTCCATGACTTCCTCGGCAGTCTTGAGCTTGACGAAGAACTGCGCCACCTCGGTCTTGATGCCGCCGTTGCCGGCGATGACCATCTCCCAGCCGCTGTCCACGCCGATGATGCCCACGTCCTTGATGCCGCTCTCGGCGCAGTTGCGCGGGCAGCCGCTGACGGCGAACTTGACCTTGTGCGGCGCCTGCATGCCGAAGAAGGCGCGTTCGAGGTCCTTGCCCATCTGCGTGCTGTCCTGCGTGCCCATGCGGCACCACTCCTTGCCGACGCAGGTTTTCACGGTGCGCAGCGCTTTGGCGTAGGCGTGGCCGCTGGGCATGCCGATGTCGCGCCAGACGGCCTGCAGGTCTTCTTTCTTGACCCCCAGCAGGTCGATGCGCTGGCCGCCCGTCACTTTCACCGTGGGGATCTGGTATTTGTCCACCACGTCGGCAATGCGGCGCAGCTCGGCGGCGCTGGTCTCTCCCCCCCACATGCGCGGCACCACGGAATACGTGCCGTCTTTCTGGATATTGGCGTGGCTGCGCTCGTTGATGAAGCGGCTTTGCGGGTCGTCCTGGGCCTCGTGCGGCCAGCTCGATAGCCGGTAGTAGTTGATGGCCGGGCGGCAGGTGGGGCAGCCGTCGGGCGTCTTCCATTCCATGAAGCGAAACACGGCGTCGCTCGTCAGCAGGTGGTGCGCCGCGATGGCATCCCGCACTGCCTGGTGGCCGTGGTCGGTGCAGGCGCACACCGGCTTGGTTTTGGGCGTGGCGGAATAGTCGCCGCCGGCCGTAGCCATGAGGATCTGCTCGACCAAACCGGTGCACGAACCGCAACTGGCGCTGGCCTTGGTGTGCTTGCGCACTTCGTCCAGCGTGAACAGGCCTTTCTCCTGGATGGCCTTGCAGATCTGGCCCTTGGTCACGCCGTTGCAGCCGCAGACCTCGTCGGTGTCCAGCATGGCGGCGGCCTTGTTCTGACCCTGGTGGCCGGCGTCGCCCATGTTGGATTCGCCGAACATCAGCTTGTCGCGCAGGTCGCCCACGGCGCGGCCGTCGCGCAGCAGCTTGAAGTACCAGCTGCCGTCCACGGTGTCGCCGTACAGGCAGGCGCCGACCAGCTTGTCGTCCTTGATGACGAGCTTCTTGTAGACGCCCGAATACGGGTCGGAGAGCACGATTTCTTCCGTGCCTTCGCCACCCTGGAAGTTGCCGGCCGAGAACAGGTCGATGCCCGTGACCTTGAGCTTGGTCGAGGTGAGCGAACCCACGTAGCGGCCAATGCCGAACTCGGCCAGGTGGTTGGCCGCTACCCGGCCCTGCTCGAACAGCGGCGCTACCAAGCCGTAGGCAATGCCGCGGTGCGCTGCGCATTCGCCCACGGCGTAGATGCGGGCGTCGGTGGTGGTCTGCAGCGTGTCGTTGACGACAATGCCGCGGTCCACGTGCAGGCGCATTTTTTCGGCCAGCTGTGTGTTCGGGCGGATGCCCACGGCCATCACCACCAGGTCGGCGGGCACTTCGCTGCCGTCCTTGAACTTGACCGCACGCACTCGCCCCGTATCGTTCCCCAGCAACTCGGCGGTCTGCGCCCGCATCAAAAACTGCATGCCGCGCTCGGTAAGCGACTTTTGCAGCAGTTTGCCGGCCACGCTGTCGAGCTGGCGCTCCATCAGCCATTCGGCGGCGTGCACCACGGTGACCTGCATGCCGCGTTTCATCAGGCCGTTGGCGGCTTCCAGCCCGAGCAGGCCGCCGCCGATGACCACGGCGTGGCGGTAGCGGGTGGCGGCGTCGATCATGGCCTGGGTGTCGGCGATGTCGCGGTAGGCCAGCACGCCTTGCAGGTCCTTGCCCGGAATCGGCAGGATGAAGGCATTGGAGCCGGTGGCCATGATCAGCCGGTCGTAGCCGGCCGTGAGCGTGTCGCCCGCTGCGTTGGTGGCGCTTACCGTGCGCTGCGTGCGGTTCACGTCGGTGACGGTAAAGCCGGTGTGCAGGGTGATGCCGTGTTCCTGGTACCACGCGTGGTCGTTGAGGATGATCTCGTCCACCGTCTGCTCGCCGGCCAGCACCGGCGAGAGCAGGATGCGGTTGTAGTTGGGGTGTGGCTCGGTGCCGAAGACGGTGATGTCGTACAGATCGGGGGCGATCTTGAGCAGCTCTTCGAGCGTACGCACCCCGGCCATGCCGTTGCCCACCATGACCAGCCTGGGTTTTTTCATCGAAGCACTCCTTGGGCGAATGAATTGCAAACCATCGGCGCCTTGGGTTCGCGCCTGTATGCATTCCAATGCAATGACCGTGCCAGCGAAGAAGACCGTGTGTGCCCGCCTGTAGGAGGCCCTTCCAGGCACCATGGCAGTGCGGTATGTCAGGACGCGGTGCATGCGGCGGCTGCACCATGCTGGAGGGTGTTGTGCCTGAGGCTGGTGCATCGCACGGGAAATGCACAAGGCCCGCACCGTTTGCACGGTGCGGGCCTTGTGAGAGGGAGGCGCCTGGCGCCCTGGCGCACTAGCGCCCGGGCGCTCGGTTTAGCTGCGTTCGCCAGTAGCGATCTGGTTGGCGCGGATAGCGACCAGGGCTTCCGAACGGACGGCAGCGCGGGCCTGGGTGCTGGTGGTGCGTGCAGCGTAGTCGGCCACGGGGCCCTTGGCGAAGTTGGGCAGTGCCTTCTGGCCTTCGGCGCGCACGTCGGTGCTGCTGCGGGTGGATTGCACATGGGCTTCAAAGTCCGTGCCGTAGAGGTTGCCGTTCAATTCGCCGGCTTGGGCGCCGATGGAGGCAAAAGCGGCAACAGCGGCGATAGAGAGAATGCGTGCGGTGTTCATGATGGTTTCTTTCTTAAAAACGACTTCAAAAGGACCCGCTGCAGGGAGGGCTTGATGCCCTTGGGGAGCGGTTTCGGTGAGTCGCCTTGTGTGTTCGGCTCATCGATGGGGTGAACTGTACGCCGCAAGGGTGCAATTAAAAACCGTTGAGTCGTAAATTGACTATTCCGGTATTAGGAATAATTAGGGCAAATTAAGGGGTGCCTTTTCGCGCATTCGCAACGCTTGTTGCGCGAAAGCACAAACGTCTGACAGGACCCGATTGCATGCAATGCGGGGATGGGCTGAAATTACCGTGTCGGACTCATCCGGGAGGTTCTATGACGGTTGTTGCAGAAATACTGAAAGCCAAGGCCTATGCCGCGGTGCAGACCATTGCCCCTGACGCCTCGGTGCTGGACGCCCTGCGCATCATGGCCGAGCGGCAGATCGGCGCACTGCTGGTCGTTCAGGATGGCCGGATCGAGGGCATCCTGACGGAACGCGACTACGCGCGGAAAATTGCCTTGTTGGGCCGGACCTCGGCCGATACGCCGGTGCGCGAAGTCATGACGCGCTCCGTGATGTTCGTGCACCCGCACCAGACCAGCGAGCAGTGCATGCAGATCATGACCGACAAGCGCCTGCGCCACCTGCCGGTGCTCGACGGCGAGCAGCTCATTGGCATCATTTCGATTGGCGATTTGGTGGCCGACATCATTTCCGAGCAGAAATTTATCATCGAGCAGATGACGCACTACATCGGCGGCAACGTGCGCTGAGGCCCGCGCCTGCGGGCGCGAACGTGAGCGCGGTGGGGCCATTCGGTTTCGCAATCAATCGGGTGCGCGAAGGCGAAGCGCAAGTACCGGTGTACTGGCCAAGCGAAGCCGACAAAGTAGCCGTTTGATTGAGAAAGGGCATCAGGTGCTCTCGCGCACGGTCAGCTCAAAGCCAAGGTCCATGCAATTGCGCGCCGGCGTTTCGCCGCGCATCAGCGCCAGCAGCATGCGCGCGCTTTCCTCGCCAATGGCCTGGCGCGGCGTGCGTACCGTGGTGAGCGAGGGCAGCATTTCGGCGCTGCCGGCCAGGTCGTTGAAGCCGGCGACCGCCACCTGATCGGGCACGCGGATGCCCAGCCTCGGCGCCGCCAGCAGCGCGCCTTGCGCCAGATCGTCGTTGCAGAAAAAGATGGCGTCAATGTCTGGATGCTTGTCGAGCAATTGCGCCAACAGTTCGCCGCCCAGGCGCACCGATGAGGCCTCGGAACTCAGCAGCTCCAGCCCGGCGTCGTAGCAGCCCGCAGCGCGCAGGCAGCGCCGGTAGCCCTCGGCGCGCTGCAGGGTGCGCGGGTCCAGTTGGGCCGCGGCAAAGGCGATGCGCCGGTGACCGCGATCAAGCAAATGCTGCACCATGCGCTCGCCGGCATCCTGCTGCGAGAACCCCACGCAGTACACATCGGGTGCACGTGTGGTTTCCATCAGGTGCACGCACGGCACGCCGCTCGCCGCCAGGCGCTGGCGGGCCTCGTCCGTGCGGTCAAAACCGGTCAGCAGCAGGCCCGCTGGCCGCATGGCCAGGTACGAGGTCAGCAGTTTTTCTTCTTCCTGCGGGTCGTAATGCGTCACGCCAATCAGGATCTGGTAGCCGTGCGGCGCCAGGCCGCGGTGCACGGCTTCCAGCACATCGACAAACAGCGCGTTCGAGAGCAGTGGCACCAGCACCGGCACCAGGGTGCTGCGCTGCGAGGCCAGCGCGCGCGCAGCCGGGTCGGGCACATAGCCGAGCGTTTGCGCCGCCTGCCGGACCCTCTCGACCAGGTCCGGCGCCACGGCGCGCTCGCCGCGCAGGGCGCGCGACGCCGTGATCGGGCTGACCGATGCGGCTCTGGCAACATCGGCCAACGTAGTTCGACCGCTTGCGCGCGGGCGGCGGGGAAGGGCAGTGGACAAGGGTTTTCCCGAGAACGGGCCAGGAAGCAGAACGTTTAGGATAGCGCTGTCCGGCAGTTGCGGCAAGACGTGGAACCCCTGAAATAGCGTGCCCTGTGCGCTTTCAGCAGGGCCGACACCGAGCGACTGAAGCGGGCTTTTTAAAACTCTTTTGGGATAGCGCTGTCCGATGTCTGTTCGCCGCTTTGAAGGCTCTTTCGTTGTCATGGGTGTCGCCGGCTGCGGCAAATCCAGCCTGGGTGCCGCCTGCGCCAGCGCACTGGGCATGGCGCTGGTGGAGGGCGACGCCTTCCATTCACAGACCAGCCTGCAGAAGATGCAGAGCGGCGTGCCCTTGTCCGACGCCGACCGGACGGAATGGCTTGCCGTGCTGGCCAGGCGCCTGGCGGAGTCGAGCGGCGGAACCGTGCTGGCCTGCTCGGCACTGCGCCGCGCCTACCGCGACCAGTTGCGGCGCGCGTCGCCAGGCCTGCGCTTCGTGTTCCTGGAACTGAGCGAGAGCGATGCGCGTGCGCGCGTCGCGGCGCGCCTGGGCCATGTTTTCCCGGTCAGCCTGGTCGCCAGCCAGTTCGCCACGCTGGAGAGCCCGCGCGGCGAGCCCGGCGTGCTCACGGTGGACGCCCTGCGGCCCCTGGAAGCGTTGTCTGCCGACGTGTGTGCCTGGCTCACTGGCACTGAAAAGGAGTAGCGCATGCGCAAAGGTTTTCAAACGGCCATGGAAGCGCTGATGGCGCTCAGCCTGCTGGTCATGGTGATCGCGGTGTTTGGCAACGTGGTGCAGCGGTATTTGTGGGGCACGGGCTGGGTGGTGTCCGAAGAGCTCTCGCGCCTGCTGTTTGTCTGGCTGGTCAGCATCGCTGCCACGCTGGCCTATGGCGAGGGCCAGCACCTGGGGTTTGACCTGGTGACCACGCGGCTGCATGGGCGCCGAGCGACGGTGGCGCGCTGGCTCACGCGCGGGCTCATCGCCGTTTCGCTGTATTACCTGATCGTCGGCTCCTGGCAGCAGGTGCTGGTCGGCATGGACAGCCGCAGCCCGGTGATGAACTACCCGCTGGCGCTGGGCGCGGGCGGCATTCTGTTCATGGGTGTCTGCATGGCGGTGATTCTGCTGGCCGAGTGCTGGGCCGAACTGCGCGGCCAGCGCACGGGGGATGCAGCATGACCATTGCCCTGTTTCTTGGCGTGCTGTTCGCCACCATGGTGGTGGGCGTACCGATTGCCTTTGCGCTGTTGCTCACGGCACTGGCGCTCATGGTGCAGCTCGACTTTTTCGATGCGCAGTTGCTGGCCCAGAACACCCAGGCCGGGTTCGACAGTTTTCCGCTGCTGGCCGTGCCTTTCTTCATCCTGGCCGGCGAGCTGATGAATGCCGGCGGCCTGAGCCGGCGCATCATCGATCTGGCGCGCAGCTTTGTCGGCCATGTGCCGGGCGGCCTGGGTTATGTGGCGATTGCCGCCTCGCTCATGCTGGCCTCGATGAGCGGCTCGGCCATTGCCGATACCGCCGCGCTGGCTACGCTGCTGCTGCCCATGATGCGGCGCCAGAACTACCCGGATGGGTCGAGTGCCGGCCTGATCGGTGCGGGCGGCATCATCGCGCCCATCGTGCCGCCCTCCATGCCCATGGTGATCTATGGCGTGACGACCAACACCTCGATCAGCAAGCTGTTCCTCGCCGGCATCGTGCCGGGCATTTTGATGGCCGTGGCCCTGGTTCTCGTCTGGCGTGGCGTGGCGAAATCGAAGGCGCTGTCGGTGGCCGAGCGCGCGTCCTGGCCCGAGCGTTGGCAGGCGCTTGCCTCCAGCGCCTGGGCGCTGGGCCTGCCGGTCATCATCATTGGCGGGCTGCGTGCCGGGCTGTTCACGCCCACCGAGGCGGCCGTGGTCGCTGCCGTCTACGCGCTGCTGGTGGCCACGCTGGTGTACCGCGAACTCAACCTGGCCGGGGTGTACCGCGTGTTTGTCGCCGCGTCGCGCACTACCGGCGTGGTGATGTTTTTGTGCGGCGCGGCTACCGCAGCGTCGTACATGATCACCCTGGCCGATCTGCCCAGCCAACTGGCGCAGAGCATGGGGCCGCTGCTGCACAGCCCGCTGCTGTTCATGGTGGTGGTGTGCCTGTTTCTGCTCGCCGTGGGCATGGTGATGGACCTGACGCCCACCATCCTCATCCTCGGCCCGGTGCTGGCGCCCCTGGCGGCGCGCGCCGGCATCGACCCGGTGTATTTCGGCTTCGTCTTCATCTTTGTCGGCTGTCTTGGCCTGCTGACGCCGCCCGTGGGCACGGTGCTGAATGTGGTGGCCGGCGTTGGCCAGTTGCGCATGGAGCCGGTGATTCGCGGCGTGATGCCGTTTCTGGCGGTGTACCTCGTCACTCTGGTGCTGCTCGTCCTGTTCCCGCAGATCGTGCTCTGGCCTCTCCAACTGATGTTCTGAGGTCGCGCGGTTTTTCCTTTTGTCTGCTCTGTTCCCCAAGGAGATTTTCATGAAGATCAAGTCACTTGCCCTTGCCGCCAGCCTTACCCTTGCTGTCACTATGAGCGTGGGCGCTGCCCATGCGCAGGAGGTGAAGCACCGCATCATCCGTTTCGGCTATGGCCTGAACGACATCTCCAACCAAGGCCGCGCCACCAAGGTTTTTGCCGATGAAGTCGAGAAGCTGTCGGGGGGCAAGATGAAGGTGCGCGCCATTGGTGGTGCCGCCCTGGGCTCGGATGTGCAAATGCAGCAGGCGCTCATCGGCGGCGCGCAGGAGATGATGGTCGGCTCGACGGCCACGCTGGTGGGCATCACCAAGGAGATGGCGATCTGGGACACCCCCTTCCTGTTCAACAACGGCAAGGAAGCCGACGCCGTGCTCGATGGCCCCGTCGGCCAGAAGATCATGGACAAGCTGCAGGAAAAGGGCCTTGTCGGCCTCGTGTACTGGGAGAACGGCTTTCGCAACCTGACCAACAACAAGCGCGCCGTCGCCAAGCTTGAAGACCTAGACGGCATCAAGCTGCGCGTGATGCAGAACAATGTCTTCATCGACAGCTTCAAAACGCTGGGCGCCAACGCCGTGCCGCTGCCGTTCTCGGAGCTGTTCACCGCCCTGGAAACCAAGACGGTCGATGGCCAGGAAAACCCGTTCAACACCATCCTGTCGAGCAAGTTCTATGAGGTACAAAAGTACCTCACCGTGACCAACCACGTCTACAGCCCCTGGATCGTGCTGGTCAGCAAGAAATACTGGGATGGGCTGACCAAGACCGAGCAAAAAGTGCTGATGGACGCCGCCAAGAAAAGCCGCGATTTCGAGCGCCAGGACACGCGTGCCGAAGCCGACAAGGCGCTGGCCGATTTGAAAGCCAAGGGCATGCAGATCAACCAGCTCTCGCCCACCGAGGCCAACCGCATGCGCGACAAGCTGAGCACGGTGAACGCCGGCATTGCCGCCAACGTGGGCCAGCCGCTGTGGGACGAGGTACAGGCCGCCGTGAAGAAGGCACGCGCGGCGCAGTAAGCGCCCGGTGCTTGTTTGAAACCCAGGCGGCCGAGGCCGCCTTTTTTCCAGACCCGCGCTCAGGCCGCCTTTTCCACATGCGCCTGCCGGGTGTACAGAAAATCCAGCACCGCTTTGCGGCAGCGCAGGTAGACCGGGTCGTCGGCCAGCGCCACGCGCTGGCGCGGGCGCGCCACGGGCACGTGCAGCACCTCGCCAATCGTCGCGGCGGGGCCGTTGGTCAGCATGACAATCTTGTCGGCCAGCAGCACCGCCTCGTCCACATCGTGCGTCACCATCACCACGGTGCTGCGCGTGCGCAGGACGATCTCCAGCAGTTCGTCCTGCAGCCTGGCGCGGGTGAGGGCGTCGAGCGCGCCGAAGGGTTCGTCCATCAGCAGCACCTGCGGTTCCATGGACAGCGCGCGGGCGATGCCGACGCGCTGCTTCATGCCGCCGGAGATTTCACCTGGGCGTTTGGCGGCGGCGTGCGACAGCCCCACCAGCGCCAGCGCCGCCTGGGTGCGCTCGCGCAACTGGGCGCGGCTCTCGGTGGCGCCGAAGACCCGTTCCACCGCCAGGTAGACGTTGTTGTGGCAGCTCATCCACGGCAGCAGCGAATGGTTCTGGAACACCACCGCGCGCTCGGGGCCGGGGCCTTTGATTTCGCGGTTGGCGCACAGCAGCACGCCGCTGGTGGGCGTGGTGAGCCCGGCAATCAAATTGAGCAGCGTCGATTTGCCGCAGCCAGAATGCCCGATCAGGGCGACGAATTCACCCTGCGCGATCTGCAAGTTGATGTCCTTCAACGCAGTGAACGGGCCCTTGGCCGTCTTGAAGGTTTGCCCCACCTGCTGGATGTCGAGGTAGCGCGCAGCCGGTGGCGCAGAGCGGGCGGGCAGGGCGGCGGCGGTGGTGTCGCTGGGGGTGGTCATGCGCGTGTCTCCTCAAACGTGAAGGCCGATGCGATGCGCACCAGGGCGGATTCGAGCGCGTAGCCGACCACGCCGATGATGAAGATGGCGATCAGGATGTGGGCCACGTTCAGGTTGTTCCACTCGTCCCACACCCAAAAGCCAATGCCGACGCCGCCGGTCAACATCTCGGCCGCCACGATCACCAGCCAGGCCGTGCTGACCGCCAAGCGCACGCCGGTCAGCAGGTAGGGCAGCACGGCGGGGAAGAGGATGCGGGTAGCAATCTTCCATTCCGACAGGTTCAATACTCGCGCCACGTTCATGTAGTCCTGCGGCACGCGCTGCACGCCGGTGGCGGTGTTGATGACCATGGGCCAGATCGAGCAGATGAAGATGGTCCAGATGGCCGCCGGGTTGGCGCCCTTGAACACCAGCAGTCCAATCGGCAGCCAGGCCAGCGGCGACACCGGCCGCAGCAGGCTGATGAGCGGCCCGAACATGCGCGAGAGGAAGGTAAAACGCCCGATGGCAAAGCCCGCCGGAATCCCCACCGCCGCCGCCAAGCCAAAGCCCACGGCCACGCGTTCGAGCGAGGCCAGCACGTTCCAGCCCACGCCCTGGTCGTTGGGGCCGTTGCGGTAGAACGGGTCGGCAAACAGCTCGCGCGCCTGCTGCCAGGTGGTGGCCGGGCCGGGAATGCTGGCGCCCGTGCCGGCCGACACCAGTGCCCACACGCCCAGAAGCAGCGCAAAGCCACACAGCGGCGGCAACACCGCCAGCCAGAAGGCGCGTGTCAGCAGCGGGCCGCGCGGGGTGTCTTTAAGGTCTTTTTGGCCTCTAGCGCTTGTGCTGATTGCGCTAGCAGCTATATTTTTGATAGCTCCGGAGTGTGCAGGCGCGCCTGCGGTGGCTTCGGGCGGGGAATGGAAAACGGCGGCGACCATGGGTGGGCTCCTAAGGGTCAGGCGTGAATCTTGAAACTATCGGCGTACTTGGCGGGGTCTTTGCCGTCCCACACCACGCCGTCGATCAGCTTGCTGCTGCGCAGCTCGCTCTTGGGCAAGGGCGTGCCGCTGGCCGCAGCGGCCTGCTTGTAAAGGTCGATGCGGTTGATGGCGCGCGCCACGCCGGTGTAATCGGGGTGGTCTTTCAGCAGGCCCCAGCGCTTGTGCTGCGTCAGGAACCACATGCCGTCCGACAAATAGGGGAAGTTGACCGCGCCGCCGTCGTAGAACTTCATGTGGTTGGGGTCGTCCCAGGTCTTGCCCAAGCCGTTGTCGTAGCGCCCCAGGATGCGCGGCGCAATCGTGTTCACCGAGGTGTTCACGTACGACTTGGCGGCAAGGGTCTGCGCCATGCGCGTCTTGTTGGCGGCGCTCTCGTCGATCCAGCGGCTGGCTTCCAGTATGGCCGCCGTCACCGCGCGGGCGGTGTTGGGGTACTTCTGGGCGAAGTCAAAGGTGGTGCCCAGCACCTTCTCGGGGTGGTCCTTCCACACGTCCTGCGAGGTGGCGGCCGTGATGCCCACGCCATCTTGAATGGCGCGCGCGTTCCAGGGCTCGCCCACACTGAAGCCGTCCATATTGCCCACGCGCATGTTGGCCACCATTTGCGGCGGCGGCACGACGATGCACTTGACGTCCTTGAACGGGTCGATGCCGCCCGACGCCAGCCAGTAGTACAGCCACATGGCGTGCGTGCCGGTCGGGAAGGTCTGCGCAAAGGTGTATTCGCGCGGCTCTTTCTTCATCAGCGCCGCCAGGCCTGCCAGGTGGGTCGCGCCCTTGTCGGCCAGCGCTTTGGAGAGCGTCAGCCCCTGGCCGTTGCGGTTGAGGGTCATCAGCACCGCCATGTCCTTTTTAGGGCCGGCCAGCCCCAGGTGCACGCCGTAGACAAGGCCATACAGCACGTGGGCAAAGTCCAGCTCGCCGTTGACCAGCTTGTCGCGCACCCCGGCCCAGCTCGCCTCCTTGCTGGGGATGATGGTCACGCCGTGCTTCTTGTCGAAGCCCAGCACCGAGGCCATCACCACGCTGGCGCAGTCGGTCAGCGGAATGAAGCCAATCTTCACTTCCTTCTTCTCGGGGGCGTCCGAGCCCTGGGCGTGGACCAGCGCGCGCAGCGCTGGGCTGATCCCCACGGCGCCCACGGCGGCGGCCTGCAGCACGGTGCGGCGGGGCAAGCGGGATGTCAGAAGATCGGTCATGGGGTTCCTCCTTGCGTTGGGCCAATAAAAAAGGCGTCCTCACGCTGCGCAGCGCCGCAAAGGGCGGCAGATGCGCAGGGTGGGGACGCCTTTGTCCGTTGAGCGGAAGCCGCCACCCGCCATTGGGTGGTGCCGCCGAGTGGACCCCGAAGGGTCTGTAAGCACTAATGCAAGGCTTGTGCCAGGTGGTGGGCGGAGTGCTTGCCAGGGGAAAAGGACTGCGAGGCGCTTGGCTCCAGAGCGCTGGGGCTGGCCTCTTGCGAACCGGGTGCGTGGGGATGCACCGGAGTTGTGCGCTGCACCATGGGAGCGCGGGAGCGACGAAGATCGGAAATGGCCTGCCTGAACCGCTGGGCCGGCTAAACGCCCGGTGGCAGCTTGGAGGCCATCATCTTCTTTCGGTCGATCCTGTCGCCATCGACGATGAACGTTCCGTCCCCCACGGCGTGAACCGTGCGCTTTTCCGTGCGTCCGGTATCGAGGTAGGCGGCCACCGCCTTCAGCACGACAATGGGGTGCTTCTGGATGAGGTCGACGACCCGGCACTCGATGTTGGCGAGGCATTCCCTGATCAAGGGCGGCCTGACGTGCTTGGCCGGCACGGGCGTGAGCCCGAATTTGGAAAACTTGTCCGTGTCTGCCCCGGAGCATGTCCCGATGCCGACGACCGTGTCCAGGAGGTCAACGGTGGGGACCGCAATCACGCATTCCCGGGTTTTTCGCAACGCCGCGAAAGAGTGGTTCCACTCCCCGGTGGTGATGGCGAACCTCGGAGTGAAATCCAGCACCATGGTCCAGGAAATGGTCATGACATTGGGCTTCTCCCCATCATGGGTTGTCACGAGGACCACGGGCCCCGATTCGATCAGAGTGAAAGCCTTGCCCAGGTCGAACTGCTTCATGAGAGCACCTCCGTGCGCGTTCGATATTACCCGTGGAAACCCAAGGCGCCGCTCCGGCGTGTTGGCGCACAGTCCCGGTTGGCAGCAGCGCAGTGCCTGCGGCGCTCACAACCCCCCCTGCTTCAATTCGTCGGGCATGTGAGGGGGGCATGCAAAGGCATGGGGCGGCCCCTTGACCACGGTGGTTCTCACCCCAGCAAATCCACCATCTCCAGCATCCGCCGCGCCACCTCGCCCAGCTTCAGCCCCTTTTCCATCGCCGTCTTGCGCAGCTTCTCATAGGCGGCGGGTTCGCTCAGGCCCTGGCGCTGCATGAGCAGGCCTTTGGCGCGGTCGATGGTTTTGCGGTCTTTCAATTCGCTTTTGGCGTCGGCCAGTTCGCTGCGCAGGGCTTGTTCGTGGGCGAAGCGGGCCAGGGCAACGTCGAGGATGGGGCGGATGCGCTGGGGCGCCAGGCCCGCCACGACGTAGGCGCACACGCCCGCGGCCACAGCGTCGCGCACGTGGGTGGTGTCGTCGTCGTTGGTGAACAGCACGATGGGGCGGGGCGCATCGCGCGTGGCCATCACCACATGTTCAAGCGCGTCGCGGGCTTCGCTTTCGGCGTCCACGATGACCAGATCGGGCTGGAGCTGCGCCAGGCGTTCGCTCAGGAAGGTGTCGGCCGGCAGCACGGCGACGAGGTTGAGGTTGTTTTCCAGCAAACCGATGCGCAGCATGCGCGAGCGCTCGGCCAGCCGCAGGGCATGCCGGTCTCGCGGGTCGGCCACGGCGAGTTCGGGGGCTATCACCACAATGCGCAGCGCTTGTTTGGGTTCGTTCATGGTGGGCAATGTTGTGCAAGAGTCGTGCCACGCCGGGCCGGCAAATGCCTTGATCTGCCGAAGCAAAGGCACTGGCATGGCAATTTGTTACGGTTGATCACATTTGCTAATACAAGGGCTAACCCCCGCGCACAGCCGCCGCTGCACGCCGTATACCTACCCCATTCAATTTTTCAGCCGACCGACTCCATGACCCAAGACCTGAATCGCCGCCAGTTTTCTGCCGGGCTTGTGCTGACACCCTTTGCTGCAGGTGGTCTGCTGGCCGGCTGCAGCCGCATACCCGACACGGTCCGCATCGGCGTGGCGCAGCCGCTGAGTGGCCCGATTGCCGCGCTGGGGCAGGATTTGCTCAACGGCGTCACGCTGGCCGTCAAAGAGCTGAATGCGGCGGGTTTCAATGTGGACGGCAAGCAGGTCACGCTCGAAGTGGTGTCGGTGGACGACAAATCCGACGTGGAGACGGGCAAGAAGGTGGCGCAGCAGCTGGTCGATGCCGGGGTGGTCGCGGTGATCGGGCATTTGAACTCGGGCGTCAGCATTCCGGCGGCACCGATTTACGCGGCCCACGGCATTGCGCAGATCGCTATTTCGACCAACCCCAAGTACACCGAGCTGGGCTTTCCGACCACGCTGCGCATGGTGGCCAACGACAACTTGCAGGCCGCAGCAATTGCGTCATTCTCTGCCGAGCAGTTGGGTGGCAAACGCTATGCCGCGGTCGATGACGGAACGCCCTATGGCAAAGACCTGGCCAATGGCGCCGCCAAGCGCCTCGAAGCCGCGAAAAAGAGCGTCGCGCTGCGCCAGTCGTTCGACGACAAGACGGTGGCCTTTGATGAGCTGGCCGCCAAGCTGAAGGCTGAGAACATCGACGTCATCATCTCGGCGCTCAACGATTTCCAGGTGCTGGCACTGCTCCAGGCACTCAAGAAGATCAACTACACCTCCGTGCGCCTGTTGGGGAGCGATACCGCCAAAACCACCGACATGATCAAGGGCGACGGCATCATCGACGGCCTCTACGCGACGTCGCCGGTGCTGGAAGCCAAGGAATTCACCGCCGGCCCGCAGTTTCTTGAAAAATACGGCGCCGCTTTTGGCAAGCCCCCGGCGTACGGCGGCCATTATTCCTACGACAGCATGTACGTGCTCTCGCAAGCGCTGCAACTGGCCAAGTCGGCCAAGCCCGAAGACATCACGGCGGCGCTGCACAAGATCAACGGCTACGCCCCCGTCACCGGCACCATGAAGTGGGACGAAAAGGGCGAGCAGCGCTACGCCGCCGTGGGCGTGTACCAACTGCGCCGCGGCAATTGGGAGCTGCGCATGCGCTCCGACCGCTGGTAAGCGCGCACGCTCCAGCCCGTCACAGCGCCCTCCCGGGCGCTGTTTGTTTTTAGGAGGGCGTAGCGTTCCACTCTGTCCGTATCTCAAACGCGGCCCAAACCAGCAACCACCGCGCAAGGGCCGCCCCGCCGCGCCGGTGGTGTCCCCCCTCCGCAGCGCGCAGCGCTGCTAGAGAGGGGGGAAGCGGCGAAGCCGCGCAGGGGGGTGTACCGAATTCAACACTCAATGACATTCACCGCCAGCCCGCCGCGCGAGGTTTCCTTGTAGCGGCTCTTCATGTCGGCGCCGGTCTGCACCATGGTGCGGATCACCTGGTCGAGCGATACCTCATGCCGGCCGTCGCCCCGCAGCGCCAGCCGCGCGGCGTTGATGGCCTTGATGGCGCCCATCGCGTTGCGCTCTATGCACGGAATCTGCACCAGGCCGCCCACGGGGTCGCAGGTCATGCCCAGGTTGTGTTCCATGCCGATTTCGGCGGCGTTTTCCACCTGCGCCGGGCTGCCGCCCAGCACCGCGGCGAGTGCGCCAGCCGCCATGCTGCAGGCCACGCCGACTTCGCCCTGGCAGCCGACTTCGGCGCCTGAGAGCGAGGCGTTCTTTTTGTACAGGATGCCGATGGCGCCGGCAGTGAGCAGGAAATCGAGCACGCCCTGCTCGTTCGCACCGGGCACAAAGTTGCGGTAGTAGTGCAGCACCGCCGGAATCACCCCGGCCGCCCCGTTGGTGGGTGCGGTGACCACGCGGCCACCGGCGGCGTTTTCTTCGTTTACCGCCATGGCGTAGAGGTTGACCCAATCGAGCATGGCCAGCGGGTCGCGCAGCGCGGCCTCGGGGTGGCTGCACAGGCTTTTGTGCAGCTCGGCCGCACGGCGGCGCAGTTGCATGCGCCCGGGCAGGTGGCCGCTGGCTGCGCAGCCGCGCGCTACCGAGCCGGCCATGATGGTCCAGATAGCGAGCAAGCGGCTGCGCACCGCCTCAGGGCTTTGCCGCTGCGCCTCGTTGGCCGCCATGAGCTGCGCCACCGACAGGCCGCTGGCGCTGCACTGCGCCAGCAGTTCGGCTCCGCTGGCAAAGGGGTACAGCGCGGGCGCCGTGCTGGGCGCGGCGGCGTCGGCGCTGGCGTTGACCACGCGCTGGCCCGCCGCGTCGACGACAAAGCCGCCGCCAATCGAGTAGAAGTCGCTGACCAGCAGCTCTTCGCCCGCCGCGCCCAGCGCGGCAAAGCGCATGCCATTGGGGTGCAGCGGCAGGCTTTTGCGGCGCATCAGCACATGCTCTTTTTCGACAAAGCGCACCGGGTGCTGGCCCAGCAGCGAGAGGCTTTGCGAGCTGCGAATGGCTTCGATGGCTGGGGCGATGGCCTCGGGATCGATGCGGTCGGGCTCGTGGCCGGCCAGGCCCAGCAGCACCGCGCGGTCGGTGCCGTGGCCGATGCCGGTGGCCGAGAGCGAACCAAACAGCTCGACGCGCACGCCATGCACGGGCGCGAGCCCCATGGCCGATTGCAGTTGGCAGACAAACTGGCGCGCGGCAATCATGGGGCCGACGGTGTGCGAGCTGGACGGCCCGATGCCGATCTTGAACAGATCAAAGACGCTGACAAAGCTGTCCGCAGGCGCGCAATCGTGGGTCATGAAGCGAACGGGCCAGAACGCTGGCCCGTGAAAAAGTGGCAGTGCGCGCACAGTACGCACGCCGCCGCCGCCGGGTATGCGCGCTTACCCTGATGCGCCACGCTGGGCGCGCCCCAACGGCCGATGCAGACACAGAGCGCGCTATAGAAAAACTAGCTACTAACAAATATAGGATAAGCGCTAGAGGCCAATTTGATTCAAAATTTTGGCGGCCAACAGCGTCTGCTTGTTGCCCATGAAACTTGCTTACATCGCCATGGCGCGTGCCAGCAGCAGGGGTGCGTCCCAGGCGCGGATGCGTGGGTGCTGGCTGAGGCAAGCGCTGTGCAGTGTGTCGATTTTGTCCAGCACGCGCAGGCCGCCCTGGACGACGAGGCGCAGCTCCCAGCCCGCTCGGCCGGGCAGGCGGTGCACCAGCGGCGCGCCTTCGTCCATGCAGCGCCGTGCCCAGCCGGCCAGCTCGGCCACCAGGCGGTCGCTGGCGGGGGTGCGCGGCTGCGCCAGCAAGTCCTCCGCCCGCAGGCCCAGCGCGGTGGCGTCGGTTTGCGGCACGTACCAGCGCTGGCGGGGCAGGTCCACGCTGAGGTCTTGCCAGAAGTTGATCAGTTGCAGCGCCGTGCAGATGGCGTCGCTCTGCGCCAGCGCCTGGGGGTCGTTCACACCGTACAGGTGCAGCAGCAGCCGCCCCACGGGGTTGGCCGAGCGGCGGCAGTAGTCGAGCAGCTCGGCACGGTCGGCGTAGGGCTCGGCCGACTGCGTGCGCTCCACGTCCTGGCGGAAGGCGCTAAGCAGGTCGGTCAGCAAGGGCAGGGGCAGGGCGTGGCTTTTGATCGTGGCGGCGAGGGGGGCAAACACCTCGGGCCAGCGCGCGCCGGGTGCAGCGCCACTGGCGACGGCCCGCAGCTCGGTTTCGAAATCGTCCAAGTCCTCCAGGCGCTGGCTTGGCGCGGCATCGCCTTCGTCGGCGATGTCGTCGGCGGTGCGGGCAAAGGCGTAAATCGCGGCAATGGGCGCGCGCAGCGCCGGCGGGCACAGCCAGGAGGCGACGGGGAAGTTCTCGTAGTGCGTCACCGGCAGGGGCGCTACGGGCTTGGGCGGAACGGGGGCGGGGTTGGGGCTGGGGTCTAGCGGCACCTGGCGATTGTCGCCTGCGGTTTTTGCGCAAGGGTATTGATAACTAACCAGTCAGTCAGTAATAATGCGCAACTCAAACAACACGCATTCCCATCCATGTCGCATCCACACGCCACCACCCGCGGGCGCTTTTCGGCGCTTGTGCTCCTCTCGTCGGCGCTGGCGCTGGGTGCCTGCTCGCGCAGCGAGCCACCGCCCGAGCCGATTCGTGCCGTCAAGTTGCTGACCGTGGGGGTCAGCCCGCTGACTGCTCAGGTGGAATATGCCGGCGAGGTGCGGGCGCGCACCGAGTCGCGCCTGGGGTTTCGTGTGCCCGGCAAGATATTGCAGCGCCAGGCCGAGCTGGGCCAGCGCGTGCGCGCCGGGCAATTGCTGGCGCAGCTCGATCCGCGCGATTTCGAGCTCGCCGCCACGGCGGCGCGTGCGCAGGTGAGCGCAGCGCAGACGCAGCGCGATCTGACGGCTGCCGACGCCAGGCGCTACGAAGCGCTCAAGGCGCAGAACTTCATCAGCGGCGCCGAGCTTGAGCGCCGCGAAGCGTCGCTCAAGGCCGCGCAGGCGTCGCTCCAGCAGGCCCAGGCGCAGGCGGCGTCGCAAGGCAACCAGGCGGCGTACACCCGGCTGCTGGCCGATGCCGATGGCGTGGTCACCGGCATCGATGCCGAGCCCGGCCAGGTGGTGGCCGCAGGCGCCAGCGTGGTGCGCCTGGCGCGCGACGGCGCCCGCGACGTGGTGTTTTCCGTGCCCGAGGACAAGGTGGGCCGCCTCGCGGTCGGCCAGGTACTCACCGTACACAACTGGGCGGGTGGCGAGCCACTGTCGGCCACGGTGCGCGAGGTGGCGGCCAGTGCCGACCCGGTGACGCGCACCTTTGCCGTCAAGGCGGCCCTCGCGGGCGACAAGGTCCCGCCGCTCGGGGCGACGGTCAGCGTGCTTCCGCCCGCACTCTCGGCGCAGGGGGTACAGGCCATCCTGCTGCCCACCACGGCTCTCATGCAAAACGGCGGCGGCACGGCGGTGTGGGTGTTCGATGCCGCCACCAGCACGGTGCGCGCGCAGCCGGTGCAGGTGGCCACGGCCGATGGCAACCAGGCGGTGATCGCCAGCGGCCTGGCGCCGGGCATGCAGGTGGTGGCCACGGGGGTGCATGTGCTCTCACCCGGCCAGAAGGTAACGATTTACCAGGAAAAATACGCTCCAGCGCAGACACGACAAGCGCCAGCAGCTACTGAAGTGATAGTGAATCAACCCCTGCCCGCAGCTTCCGCTGCCGCCGGGCAATGAGCGCCGGCGTGCCCTCGGGGGAACCCGTAGCCAGATTCAACCTGTCGAAATGGGCGCTGGACCACCCGGCGCTGACCCGCTACCTGATGGTGGTGCTGTTGCTGATGGGGGTGCTGGCCTACTTTCAGCTCGGGCAGGACGAAGACCCGCCGTTTACCTTTCGCGCCATGGTGGTGCGCACCTACTGGCCCGGCGCCACGGCGCAGCAGGTGGCCGAGCAGGTGACCGACAAGCTCGAGCGCACGCTGCAAGAGGTGCAATATGCCGACAAGATCCGCAGCTACTCCAAGCCGGGCGAGTCGCAGATCATTTTTCAGATCAAGGATTCGTCCAAGCCGAGCGAGGTGGCGGGCGTCTGGTACGCCGTGCGCAAGAAGATCGGTGACATGCGCTATACCCTGCCGCAGGGCGTGCAAGGGCCGTTCTTCAACGACGATTTCGGCGACGTCTATGGCGTGATCTACGCGCTGGAGGCCGAAGGCTTCAGCATGGCCGAATCCAAGGTTTTTGCCGACGATGTGCGCCAGCAACTGCTGCGTGTGCCCGATGTGGCCAAGGTGGAGCTCTTTGGCGATCAGGACGAAAAACTCTACATCGAGGTCTCGCAAAAGCGCCTGGCGGAGCTCGGCCTCGACATGAACCAGGTGCTGGCGCAATTGGGCCAGCAGAACGCGGTGGAAAGTGCCGGCGTGGTGCAGACGCCGACCGACCAGTTGCAGGTGCGCGTGCAAGGGCAGTTCCACGCCATTGAAGACCTGCGCGCCATGCCGATTCGCGCCGCATCGGGCCGGCAACTGCGCCTGGCCGACATTGCCGAGGTGCGGCGCGGCTATGTGGACCCGCCCACGGTGAAGGTGCGGCACGACGGCCAGCAGGTGATTGCGATTGGCATCTCCATGGCCAAGGGGGGCGACATCATTGCGCTGGGCAAGGCCCTGCACGCCGCCGTGGCCCGCATCGACACGCAGTTGCCCGCTGGTGTGCGGCTCGTGAATGTGGAGGACCAGCCCAAGTCGGTCGCCAGTTCGGTGAACGAGTTTGTCGGCGCGTTGGTCGAGGCCGTGGTGATCGTGCTGATCGTCAGCTTCATCAGCCTGGGCCTGCACCAACGCAGCGGCGAGCAGCGCTGGTGGCGCCGCTGGTACGTGGACCCGCGGCCGGGCCTGGTGGTGGGCATCACGATTCCGCTGGTGCTGGCGGTCACGTTCCTGGCCATGCACTACTGGGATATTGGCCTGCACAAAATATCGCTGGGCTCGCTCATCATTGCGCTGGGCCTGCTGGTGGACGACGCCATCATTGCCGTCGAGATGATGGTGCGCAAGCTGGAAGAGGGCTACGACAAGGTGCGCGCCGCGACCTTCGCCTACGAGATTACCGCCATGCCCATGCTGACGGGCACCTTGATCACCGCCACCGGTTTTCTGCCCATTGGCCTGGCCAAGTCGATGACGGGCGAGTACACCTTCGCCATTTTTGCCGTCACCGTCATTGCGCTGGTGATCTCGTGGGTGGTGTCGGTGTATTTTGTGCCCTACCTGGGCACCTTGCTGCTGAAAACCCCGGCGCATGTGCAGCCGCGTGCGGCAGCCGGTGAGCTGTCGCTGGATCCGCATGAGGTGTTCGACAGCGCTTTCTACAACAGCTTTCGGCGCGCCGTGCACTGGTGCGTGGAGCACCGCTGGATCACCATTGGCGCGACGCTGGCGATCTTTGCGCTGGGTATCGTGGGCATGGGCCGGGTACAGCAGCAGTTCTTCCCCGATTCGAGCCGGCCGGAAATCATGGTCGACGTGTGGTTCCCCGAAGGCACCTCGCTCGCCGGCAACGAGGCCGTGACCAAGCGCGTGGAAGCGCGGCTGCGGTCCGAGCCGGGGGTGGCCAGCGTCAGCACCTGGGTGGGTTCGGGCGTGCCGCGCTTCTATCTGCCGCTGGACCAGGTGTTTCCGCAGACCAATGTGTCGCAGTTCATCGTGGTCGCGCGCGACCTGAAGGTGCGTGAGAAGCTGCGCGTCGCTTTCCCGGCGCTCTTGGCCACCGAGTTCCCCGAGGTGCGCGGCCGCGTCAAGCTGCTGCCCAACGGCCCGCCCGTGCCCTACCCGGTGCAGTTCCGTGTCATTGGCCCCGACCCGGCGCAGTTGCGCGTGCGCGCCGACGAGGTCAAGGCCGCACTGCGCGCCTCACCCCAGATGCGCGGCGTGAACGACAACTGGAATGAGTCGGTCAAGGTCATGCGGCTTGACGTGGACCAGGCCAAGGCGCGGGCGCTGGGCGTCACCAGCCAGTCCATCGCCCAGGCGTCGCGTGTGATGCAGTCGGGCATGCCGGTGGGGCAGTACCGCGAGGGCGACAAGTTGATCGACATCGTCTTGCGCCAGCCCGCGGACGAGCGCAGTGCCATCACCGACATCGCCAACGCCTATTTGCCGACGGCCTCGGGCCAGTCGATTGCCTTGACCCAGATCGCCAAGCCCCGCTTCACCTGGGAGCCTGGCGTGATGTGGCGCGAGAACCGCGACTACGCCATCACCGTGCAAGGCGACGTGATGGAGGGCTTGCAGGGCGCCACGGTGACCAACGCGCTGCTGCCGGGCCTGCGCAAGATCGAGAGCGGCTGGCACGCCGCCGGCCAGAACGCCTACCGCATCGAGGTGGCGGGGGCCGTCGAAGAAAGCGCCAAGGGGTCCGATTCGATTGCCGCCGGCCTGCCGGTGATGCTGTTCATCACCTTCACGCTGCTCATGCTGCAACTGCACAGCTTCAGCCGCGCCATGCTGGTGTTCCTGACCGGGCCGCTCGGGATCGCCGGCGTGGCCGGAGCGCTGCTGGTCTTGGGGCGGCCGTTCGGCTTTGTCGCGCTGCTGGGGGTGATTGCGCTCATGGGCATGATCCAGCGCAACTCGGTGATCCTCATCGACCAGATCGAGCAGGACCGTGCCCGCGGCGTGCCCGCGTGGGACGCCATCGTCGAATCGGCCGTGCGCCGCTTGCGCCCCATCGTGCTGACGGCCGCCGCAGCGGTGCTGGCGATGATTCCGCTGTCCCGCAGCGTGTTCTGGGGGCCCATGGCGGTGGCCATCATGGGCGGGCTGATCGTCGCCACGGTGCTTACTTTGCTGGCGCTGCCAGCCATGTACGCAGCGTGGTTTCGCGTGCGCCGCCCCGAGCCCGAGGTGCTTGCGTGAAATGGGTGGGCCCGCGCAGGGTAAAATCGCGGGCTAACCAGTTTCAAGCGGGCGCCGGGAGCATTTTTCGGCGCCTGTCTGTTTGAAGTGCGCGGGTGGCGAAATTGGTAGACGCACCAGGTTTAGGTCCTGACGCCTTCACGGGCGTGCCGGTTCGAGTCCGGCTCCGCGCACCATCTTTGAAAACTTTGCGCACGAGCGCAATACGCGCCGGCTGACACCGGCGCACGAACGAAATTCCTACAGGAGCAGCCATGGCAGTCACCGTTGAAACCCTCGACAAGCTCGAACGCAAGATCACCCTCAATCTGCCCTTGTCGGCTATCCAGGGCGAGGTGGAGGCGCGCCTCAAGCGCCTGGCACGCACCGTCAAGATGGACGGTTTCCGTCCCGGCAAGGTGCCGATGAACGTGGTTTCGCAGCGCTACGGCTATTCGGTGCAGTACGACGTGCTCAACGACAAGGTGGGCGAGGCCTTTGCCCAGGCCGCCAACGAAGCGCAACTGCGCGTCGCTGGCCAGCCGCGCATCACCGAGAAGCAGGATGCGCCCGAGGGCGAGGTGTCCTTTGACGCCATCTTCGAGGTCTACCCCGAAGTGAAAATTGGCGACCTGGCGGACGCCGAAGTGGAAAAACTCTCCGCTGAAGTGACCGACAGCGCCATCGACAAGACCGTGGACATCCTGCGCAAGCAGCGCCGCAGCTTCGCCCAGCGCGCGCTGGACGCAGCCGCCCAGGAAGGCGACCGCGTGACGGTGGATTTCGAAGGCAAGATTGATGGCGAAGTCTTCGAGGGCGGCAAGGCCGAAGACTTCCAGTTCCTGGTCGGCGAAGGCCAGATGCTCAAGGAATTCGAAGACGCCGTGCGCGGCATGAAGCCGGGCGAGAGCAAGACCTTCCCGCTGGCCTTCCCCGAGCAGTACCACGGCAAGGACGTGGCCGGCAAGACGGCGGACTTCCTGGTCACGGTCAAGAAGATCGAAGCGGCGCACCTGCCTGAGGTGAACGACGCCCTGGCCAAGTCGCTCGGCATTGCCGATGGCACGGTTGCCGGCCTGCGCGCAGACATCAAGACCAACCTGGAGCGCGAGGTGAAGTTCCGCCTGCTGGCACGCAACAAGCAGGCCGCTATGGACGCGCTGCTGTCCAAGGCCGAGCTTGATTTGCCCAACGCCAGCGTGGAAGCCGAAATCGATCGCCTGCGTGAAGCAGCACGTGCCGACCTCAAGCAGCGCGGCATGAAAGATGCCGACAAGGCCGAGATCCCCGCCGACGTATTCCGCCCCCAGGCAGAGCGCCGCGTGCGCCTGGGCCTGGTGGTGGCCGAACTGGTCAAGGCCAACAGCCTGCACGCCAAGCCCGAGCAGCTCAAAGCCCACATCGACGAACTGGCGGCCAGCTATGAGAAGCCTGAAGATGTCGTGCGCTGGTACTTTGGCGATCGCCAGCGCCTGGCTGAAGTCGAGGCCGTGGTGATCGAGACCAACGTGGCCGACTATGTGATGGGCAAGGCCAAGGTCAATGACAAGACCGTCAGCTTCGAAGAGCTGATGGGCCAGCAGGGCTGACCGCAGCCGGCTGCGGGCGCTCGAATGCGAGCGTCAGGTAAATAGGGGCTTGTGCTTTCGGGCACCGGCCCCAATTCGTTTCTGGGTACAGTACCCGCCTGATTTGGAGAAACAATGAGCGCACTGGAAACACAAGCCCTGGGCATGATTCCCATGGTGATCGAGCAGTCGGGCCGTGGCGAGCGGTCCTACGACATTTATTCGCGTCTGCTCAAGGAGCGCGTGATTTTCCTGGTTGGCGAAGTCAACGACCAGACAGCCAATCTGGTGGTGGCGCAGTTGCTGTTCCTGGAGAGCGAAAACCCGGAGAAGGACATTTCGTTCTATATCAACTCCCCGGGTGGCAGCGTGACGGCGGGCATGGCAATTTTCGACACCATGAACTTCATCAAACCCGATGTCTCGACGCTTTGCTGCGGCTTTGCAGCCAGCATGGGCGCCTTTCTGCTGGCGGCCGGGGCCAAGGGCAAGCGTTTGTCGCTGCCGAACTCGAAAATCATGATCCACCAGGTGCTGGGCGGCGCCCGCGGCCAGGCGACGGATATTGAAATCCACGCGCGCGACATTCTGCGCACCAAGGACCAGATGAACCGTATCCTGGCCGAGCGCACCGGTCAGACACTGGAAAAGATCAAGCAAGACACCGAGCGCGATTACTTCCTCACGGCCGACGAAGCCAAGGACTACGGACTGGTCGACCAGGTGATTTCCAAGCGCTCCTGAACGCTTTTCCCTGCTGCTAGAACGGCGTTTCCTGGCTTGGGAAGCGCCGTTTGCATTTGGTTATCATTCCTTTCACTTTTCACCGACTACAAGGCAACGTTCCCATGGCCGAGAAAAAAGGCTCCTCCAGCGAAAAAACGCTTTACTGCTCGTTTTGCGGCAAGAGCCAGCACGAAGTGAAGAAGTTGATCGCCGGACCATCGGTCTTTATTTGCGAAGAATGCATCGACCTGTGCAACGAGATCATCCGCGACGAACTGCCGTCGGCCGATGCCGCGCTGCTGGTCCGCAGCGAACTGCCCACGCCGGCTGACATCAAGGCGAACCTTGACAGCTACGTGATCGGGCAGGAGGTCGCCAAGCGCACGCTGGCGGTGGCGGTGTACAACCACTACAAGCGCCTGCGCTACAAAGACAAGGCAGGCAAGGACGACGTTGAGCTCTCCAAAAGCAATATCTTGCTCATCGGCCCGACAGGTTCGGGCAAGACGCTGCTGGCCCAGACCCTGGCGCGGATGCTCGACGTGCCCTTCGTGATGGCGGACGCGACCACGCTGACCGAGGCCGGCTACGTGGGCGAAGACGTCGAAAACATCGTGCAAAAGTTGCTGCAGAGCTGCAATTACGAGGTGGAGCGCGCCCAGCGCGGCATCGTCTACATCGACGAAATTGACAAGATTTCGCGCAAATCCGACAACCCCAGCATCACGCGCGACGTCTCAGGCGAAGGCGTGCAGCAGGCCTTGCTCAAGCTGATCGAAGGCACCATGGCCAGCGTGCCGCCGCAGGGTGGGCGCAAGCACCCGAACCAGGACTTTTTGCAGATCGACACGACCAACATCCTGTTCATCTGCGGCGGCGCCTTTGCCGGTTTGGAAAAAGTCATTGAAAACCGTACCGAGGCGTCCGGCATCGGTTTTGGCGCTGCCGTCAAGAGCAAGAAGCAGCGTGCGCTGTCCGAGGTGTTTCAGGACATCGAGCCGGAAGACCTGATCAAGTTCGGCCTGATCCCCGAACTGGTAGGCCGCATGCCCGTGGTCACGGCGCTCGCCGAGCTGAACGAAGAGGCCCTGGTGCAAATTTTGACGGAGCCCAAGAACGCACTCGTCAAGCAGTACAGCAAGTTGTTGGCGATGGAAGGTGCCGAGCTGGAAATCCGGCCCGCAGCGCTCAAGGCCATCGCACGCAAAGCCCTGGCACGCAAGACTGGCGCGCGCGGTCTGCGCTCCATCCTCGAACAAACGCTCATTGGCACCATGTTCGACCTGCCCAACAGCAGCAACGTGGAAAAGGTCGTTGTGGACGAGTCCACTGTCGAAGAAAACAAGCCGCCGCTACTGGTCTATCGGGAAACCGCAAAAAAAGCGTAAATCACTGGCTGCCCCTCGGGGTGGCTTGAAAACGCGTGTCTGCGGACCATATTCCAGGACTCTTATTAAGGAACCCGATGTCCGGACACCCCCAACTTCCTGCACAAGCGCTGGCGCTGCCGCTGTTGCCGCTGCGCGATGTGGTCGTCTTTCCCCACATGGTGATTCCCCTGTTCGTGGGGCGCGCCAAGAGCATCAAGGCGCTGGAGCTCGCCATGGAGAGCGACCGCCGCATCATGCTGGTCGCCCAAAAGACAGCAGCCAAGGACGAGCCTTCGGTCCACGACATGTTTGCTGTGGGCTGCGTTTCGACCATCCTGCAGATGCTCAAGCTTCCCGATGGCACCGTGAAAGTGCTGGTCGAGGGCCAGCAGCGCGCAAGTGTCGGTGCAATCGAAGACCACGAAACGCACTTCACGGCCATGGTGACGCCACTTGAAACCGTGGACGACGCGGAAAAACCCAGCGAGATCGAGGCATTGCGCCGCGCGGTCATGCAGCAGTTTGACCAGTACGTCAAACTCAACAAGAAGATTCCGCCGGAAATTCTCACCTCGATCTCCAGCATCGACGACCCTGGTCGCCTGGCCGATACGATTGCCGCGCACCTGCCTCTCAAACTTGAGAACAAGCAGGCCGTGCTGGATCTTTCCGAGATCAAAGGGCGGCTGGAAAACCTGTTCGAGCAGCTCGACCGCGAGGTGGACATCCTCAACGTGGACAAGAAGATCCGCGGCCGCGTCAAGCGCCAGATGGAAAAGAACCAGCGCGACTTCTACCTGAACGAGCAGGTCAAGGCCATTCAGAAAGAACTGGGCGAAGGCGAAGAAGGCGCCGATCTTGACGAAGTCGAGAAGAAGATCCAGCTCGCCAAGATGCCGGCCGAGGCGCGCAAGAAGGCCGAGAGCGAGCTCAAGAAGTTGCGGCTGATGTCGCCCATGTCCGCCGAGGCTACGGTGGTGCGCAACTACATCGACGTGCTCACAGCGCTGCCGTGGAGCAAGAAAACCAAGATCAAGCACGATCTGGGCAATGCCGAAGAAGTGCTGAACGAAGACCATTACGGCCTGGACAAGGTCAAGGACCGCATCCTGGAATACCTTGCTGTGCAGCAGCGGGTGGACAAGGTGAAGGCGCCCATCCTGTGCCTGGTCGGGCCACCTGGCGTGGGCAAGACCTCGCTCGGCCAGTCGATCGCCAAGGCCACCGGGCGCAAGTATGTGCGCGTGGCGCTGGGCGGCATGCGCGACGAAGCGGAGATTCGCGGTCACCGGCGCACCTACATCGGTGCGATGCCGGGCAAGGTGCTGCAAAGCCTCTCCAAGGTCGGTACGCGCAACCCGCTGTTCCTGCTCGACGAGATCGACAAGCTCGGAACGGACTTCCGCGGCGACCCGTCAAGCGCGCTGCTCGAAGTGCTGGACCCCGAGCAGAACCACACCTTTGGCGACCACTATGTCGAGGTTGATTTCGACCTGAGCGACGTGATGTTCGTCGCCACGTCGAACTCCATGAACATTCCCTCGGCCCTGCTGGACCGCATGGAGGTGATTCGCCTCTCGGGCTACACCGAGGACGAGAAGATCAATATCGCCATGAAGTACCTGCTGCCCAAGCAGATGAAGAACAACGGCGTGAAGGACGAAGAGCTCGAAATCACGGAATCCGCCGTGCGCGACATGGTGCGCTACTACACCCGCGAAGCCGGCGTGCGCTCGCTGGAGCGCGACCTCTCCAAGGTGTGCCGCAAGGTCGTCAAGGGCCTGCTGCTCAAGAACATGGAACCGCGCGTGGTTGTCAACGCCGACAACCTGCCTGATTTTCTGGGCGTGCGCAAGTACACCTATGGCCGAGCCGAAGAGCAGAACCAGGTGGGTCAGGTGGTTGGTCTGGCGTGGACCGAAGTGGGTGGCGACCTGTTGACCATAGAAGCCGCCACCATGCCCGGCAAAGGCGTGATCACGCGCACCGGTTCGCTGGGCGATGTGATGAAGGAGTCGGTCGAGACGGCACGCACCGTGGTGCGCAGCCGGGCACGGGCCCTGGGCATCAAGGACGAGGTTTTTGAAAAGCGCGACGTGCACATCCATGTGCCCGACGGTGCAACACCCAAGGACGGACCGAGTGCTGGCGCTGCCATGGCAACCGCGTTCGTCTCGGCCCTGACCGGTATTCCGGTGCGCGGCGACGTTGCCATGACCGGCGAGATCACGCTGCGTGGGGAGATCACGGCGATCGGTGGCCTCAAGGAAAAGCTGCTTGCGGCGCTGCGCGGCGGCATCAAGACGGTGCTGATCCCGCAGGAAAACATGAAGGATCTGCAGGAAATCCCCGCCAATGTGAAGAGGGATCTCGAGATTGTCCCGGTGAAGTGGATTGACCAGGTGCTGGATTTGGCGCTTGAGCGCAAGCCTGTCCCGCTGACGGACGAAGAGGTGGCTGCGGCCAGCGTAGCGGCGGAGCGGGCGGCGCAGGCGCAGGCGCAGGCGCAGGCGCCGATCGAGGGAGCCGTAAAACACTGATACCGAGGTGGCGCAGGGCCCAAAACTTGCGCTACAATTTCACCCATCGCAGCGTTTTTGTTCTAGAATAATAGGCTGCAGAAAACGCGGGAATAGCTCAGTTGGTAGAGCGCAACCTTGCCAAGGTTGAGGTCGAGAGTTCGAGACTCTTTTCCCGCTCCAGGTTTTGGCGAAAAAGGGAAGCGTCCGCTTCCCTTTTTTGTGGTGGGGAAAATTGGGCGCGGTAGCAAAGCGGTTATGCCCCGGATTGCAAATCCGGTTAGTCCGGTTCGACTCCGGACCGCGCCTCCAGGGTTCTGGTTTTTTCTTGTTTTTCCAGTCGATGTGGAAAAGTGAGTTATAATTGAAAGCTGTCAAACTTTCGAAGCTTTAGGGTATTCGGTAGTCAAGCAGGTCATGCGGGAATAGCTCAGTTGGTAGAGCGCAACCTTGCCAAGGTTGAGGTCGAGAGTTCGAGACTCTTTTCCCGCTCCAATTTCAAAAAGGGAAGCTGCAAGGCTTCCCTTTTTTCTTGCCTGTCTCAAAAACGAATGCATCTGGAGCGCAGGACTCATTGCGCGGCTGTGGCTGCGGCGTTACGCTGCAGTCGGCTTGGGCAATCGAGCGCCCCGATGGTGAAATTGGTAGACACTGCGGACTTAAAATCCGCCGCTTCTCGCAAGAGGGCGTGCCGGTTCGACCCCGGCTCGGGGCACCACCAGGATCAACAATGTCTAATTTCAACGCTCCCCTCGAAATCCACCTGCACGGCGACGTGTCGCTCCGTGCAGATGTGGCCTATGAGCAGCTGCAAGAGGCGCTCAAACCCCTCTGGAAGTATGCTGGTGCCCGCTCGCTTGCCGATGGCGCTGCCAGCGCGTACGAAGAAGAGCCCGGCATTGAGTTCGACGCCAAGCGCCATACGCTGCAGATGTGCTGGACGGTGCGCGGTGACGACGATTTCCGCCAGTCGCTTGACGAAATGTGCATGAACCTCAACGAGCTGGCCGAGCAAGGGGCTGCGCTTGAAGTGACGTTCTACGATGTCGAATTCGATGAGGACGATGAAGAGGAAGAAGGCGATTCGCGCGACGACTTCACCATTGTGTTTGTCGGCCCGACCCCGGCCGCCATCATGCAGGTGCAGCGCGACCTGCTGGTGCAGGACGTGGTCAACACCATGGAGCGCCATTTCGACGGCGCAGAGCTGGGCGGCGTTGTGGCCGAGATCGACAAGTTGTTCACGCAGCGCTTTGACGCCCTTGTGAACTCGCTCGAAATCGGCAAGCCGCCGCGCGGCCCCGGCGGCGCGGGGGGCAGCCATGGCGGCAGCGGTGGCCGCCGGCCGCGCCATCTGCACTGATTCTTTCCCTGAAAGCGCTGGCCGCAGCCCTGCGGCCAGCCGCTCTGAACGGCCATGCACAGCGACTTGCCCTATCTGCGCGCCTACCCGCAGGCCCTGCAGGACCAGGTGCGTGGTCTGCTGGGCGGCAGCGGCCTGGCCGTGCTGCTGCTGCGCAAGTACCCGCAGGCCCATGGCGTGCGCACCGACAAGGCGCTGTACCACTACACCACCGAGCTGAAGAACCGCTATCTGCGCAATGCCGATGCGATCAACAAGGTGTTGTTCGACAACAAGATCCACGTGGTGCGCAACGCGCTGGGCTTGCACACCAGCGTCTCGCGCGTGCAGGGCGGCAAGCTGGCGGCCAAGCACGAGATCCGCGTGGCCGCGATGTTCAAGCAGGCGCCCGACGAGTTCCTGCGCATGATCGTGGTCCACGAGCTGGCCCACCTGCGCGAGCGCGAGCACAACAAGGCCTTCTACCAGCTGTGCGTGCACATGGAGCCGGCCTACCACCAGTACGAGTTGGACCTGCGCCTCTACCTCACGCACATCGAGCGCGCAGGAGAGCGCCTGTGGGTGGCCGCATAACCTCTATTTTGATAGCTGCCAGCGCTTACTGGGTAAGCGTTTGAGGCCGATTTAACCAGAATTAGACGCTGGGCACGGCAATGCTGTGGCAGCACGCTGCCGGCAGCTGCAGCCAGCGTGCTGCGGCGGTTTGCAGCTGTGCCAGCGGCCCGGTGGTCATGAGCAGGGGCGCAGCCGCCACCGCGCTCTCCGGCGCCAGGGCGCCGGCGGCTTGCAGCAGGCGCCGCGTCTGGCGCGCCACGGGTTCGCCGGTGGAGATCATTTGCACCTGCGGGCCGAGCAGCGCGCGCAGCTCGTGCTGCACGAACACATAGTGCGTGCAGCCCAGCACCAGGGTGTCGATCTCGCCCGGCTTGTTGCCAAAACGCCCCATGGCGCTTGTGTAGCGTGCGCAAAGCGCTCTTGTTTCTGTAGCGAGTGGGTCGCTGGGCGGGTCTTGCGCGGTGCTGCGCTCGATCGCATGGGCCAGGCCGTCGCAGGGCTGCACGGTGAACTCTGCCTGCCCCTGCAGCGAGGCCAGCAGCTTGGCGAACTTGGCGCTGGTCAGCGTGCCGCGCGTGCCGATGACACCAATGTGCCCGGTCTGGCTGAGCGCCACGGCCGGCTTGAGCGCTGGTTCGACGCCGACCAACGGCAGATCGGGGCGGCGCGCGCGCACTTCATGGATGGCGGCGGCGGTGGCGGTGTTGCAGGCCACGACCAGCGCCTTGATGTGGTGCTGCGCGCTCAGGTACGCGGTGATGGCATGGGTGCGCGCCGCGACGAAGGCATCGCCACGCGCGTCGCCGTAGGGCGCGTTGGCGCTGTCGGCCAGGTAGACGAAGCGCTCGTGCGGCAGCTCGGCGCGCAGCGCTTGCAGCACGCTGAGGCCGCCGACGCCGCTGTCGAAGACGCCTATGGGCGCATCGGACGCAGCGGCCACGGAAGAGGGCGCGGACACGCCGGGCTGCCCCTGTTCAGGCGCTCGTCAGCTCGATGAATTCACCGGCTGCGATGCGCTTTTGCCACGCGGCCGGGCCGGTGGTATGGACGCTGGTGCCGCCTGCATCGACAGCCACGGTGACGGGCATGTCGACCACGTCGAACTCGTAGATGGCTTCCATGCCCAGGTCTTCAAAGCCCACGACCTTGGCGTGCTTGATGGCCTTGGAGACCAGATAGGCGGCGCCGCCCACGGCCATGAGGTAGGCCGACTTGTGGTTCTTGATGGCTTCGATGGCCACCGGGCCGCGCTCGGACTTGCCGATCATGGCGATCAGGCCGGTTTGCGCCAGCATCATCTCGGTGAACTTGTCCATGCGCGTGGCCGTGGTCGGGCCCGCAGGGCCGACGACTTCGTCGCGCACCGGGTCCACCGGGCCCACGTAGTAGATGACGCGGTTGGTGAAGTCGACGGGCAGCTTCTCGCCCTTGGCCAGCATCTCCTGAATGCGTTTGTGCGCGGCATCACGCCCCGTAAGCATCTTGCCGTTGAGCAGCAGCGTTTCACCGGGCTTCCAGCTCGCCACCTCGGCGGGGGTCAGTGCATTGAGGTCGATGCGCCGGCTCTTTTGCGTGTCGGGCAGCCATTGCACCTTGGGCCAGAGGTCGAGCGAGGGCGGGTCGAGGTAGACCGGGCCCGAGCCGTCCATGACGAAATGCGCGTGGCGCGTGGCGGCGCAGTTGGGGATCATGGCCACGGGCTTGCTGGCGGCGTGCGTGGGGTACATCTTGATTTTCACGTCGAGCACGGTGGTCAGGCCGCCCAGGCCTTGCGCGCCAATGCCCAGGGCGTTGACCTTGGTGAACAGCTCCAGGCGCAGCTCTTCGGTCTGCGTCAGCGGCTCGCCGCGCGAGGACTTGGCCTGCAGCTCGTACATGTCCAGGTCGTCCATCAGGCTTTGCTTGGCCATCAGCACGGCCTTTTCCGCCGTGCCGCCGATGCCGATGCCCAGCATGCCCGGCGGGCACCAGCCGGCGCCCATGGTGGGCACGGTTTTGAGCACCCAGTCGATCACGCTGTCGCTGGGGTTGAGCATGATCATCTTGCTTTTGTTTTCGGAGCCGCCGCCCTTGGCCGCGACGGTGATGTCGAGTTTGCCGCCCGGAACAATCTCGGTGACGATGACGGCCGGCGTGTTGTCCTTGGTGTTCTTGCGGGCAAACAGCGGGTCGGCCACGATGCTGGCGCGCAAGGTGTTGTCCGGGTGGTTGTAGCCACGGCGCACGCCTTCGTTGATGGCGTCGTCCAGGCTGCCGGTAAAGCCTTCCCAGCGCACGTCCATGCCGACTTTCAGGAACACGTTGACGATGCCGGTGTCCTGGCAGATCGGCCGGTGGCCGGTGGCGCTCATCTTGCTGTTGGTCAGAATCTGCGCCATCGCATCCTTGGCGGCGGGGCTTTGTTCGCGCTCGTAGGCGCGTGCCAGGTGGGCGATGTAGTCTGCTGGGTGGTAGTAGCTGATGTACTGCAGCGCGGCGGCGACGGATTCGATCAAGTCTTCTTGGCGGATGCTGGTGGTCATGGCGGGGCGGTTGTGGGGTGCGCGAAAAGTTGAAATTATCGCGCTGCCGGCTTGCACGGTCCTGTCGTCCCTTCGGGCAGCGCAGCAGCCACCGCACAGCGGCCACCGCGCAGCGAAACCCCTGCGGCGCTATGCTGCGCCCCAGGCCTGCTGCCCCTACCTGCCACGAGAAGGAGTTTGTTCACCATGGAATCCCGCCTCCAGGCCACGCGCACCGAGCGCGACACCTTTGGCCCCATTGACGTCCCGGCCGAGCGGCTATGGGGCGCGCAGACGCAGCGCTCGCTGCAGCACTTCGACATCTCGGGCGAGCGCATGGCGCCCGAACTGCTGCGCGCGCTGGCGCAGGTCAAGCGCGCCAGCGCCTATGTGAACCAGTCGCTTGGGCTGCTCGATGCGGCCAAGGCCACGGCCATCGTCGCGGCGGCGGACGAGGTGATCGCCGGCACGCACGCAGGCGAATTCCCGCTCGTCGTCTGGCAGACGGGTTCGGGCACGCAGACCAACATGAACATGAACGAGGTGCTGGCCAACCGCGCCAGCCAGCTGCTTGGCGGCGCGCGCGGCGAGGGTCGGCTGGTGCACCCGAACGACGACGTGAACAAGAGCCAGTCGAGCAACGACGTGTTTCCCACGGCCATGCACGTCGCTGCCGTCCACGCGCTGGTGCGCAAACTCCTGCCGGCTTTGCAGGCTCTGCGCACGACACTGGGAGCCAAGGCCGAGGCGTTTGCCGACATCGTCAAGATCGGCCGCACCCATTTGCAGGATGCGACCCCCATCACTCTTGGGCAGGAAATCTCGGGCTGGGTGGCGCAGTTGCACCACGCCGAGCAGCATGTGCGCGCGGCGCTGCCGCATCTGGGCGAGCTGGCGCTAGGCGGCACGGCCGTGGGCACTGGCCTCAATGCACCGGAGGGCTACGCCCAGGCCGTGGCGCAGGAGCTGGCCGATCTGACCGGTCTTCCGCTCGTCACAGCGCCCAACAAGTTCGAGGCGCTGGCCACGTGCGACGCGCTGGTCAACGCCCACGGTGCCCTCAAGGGCCTCGCCGCCAGTCTGATGAAGATCGCCAACGACGTGCGCTGGCTGGCCAGCGGGCCGCGCAGCGGGCTGGGCGAAATCGCCATTCCCGAGAACGAGCCAGGCTCGTCCATCATGCCCGGCAAGGTGAACCCGACGCAGTGCGAGGCGATGACCATGCTGTGCTGCCAGGTGCTGGGCAACGACGTGGCGATCAACATCGGCGGCGCTTCGGGCAACTTCGAACTCAATGTGTTTCGCCCCATGGTGATCCACAACTTCCTGCAAAGCGTGCGCCTGCTGGCCGACGGCATGGCCAGCTTTGACCACCACTGCGCGCAGGGCATAGAGCCGCGGCGCGAGCGCATCACGGAACTGCTGGAACGGTCCTTGATGCTGGTGACCGCCTTGAACCCGCACATCGGCTACGACAAGGCCGCGCAGATCGCCAAGGCTGCGCACAAGGGCGGGCTTAGCCTGCGCGAGGCGGCGGTGGCCAGCGGCCATCTGACCGGGGCGCAGTTTGACGCCTGGGTGCGGCCGCAGGACATGGTGTAGCGGCCAGGCACCATTCGGCCCCATTGCCGGCAGGGCCAACGCAGGCGCGGGTGCCGACCAGCGGTACACTAAAGATTCCTTCTTCATGAATCTTTAAATTCCCGCACCATGAACGCCCACGTCCACACCTCGCCTGACGCCATTTACCCCTTCGATGCACGCGGCGTTGCCAAGCGTTTTCGCCATGCCGCCATCTTTGGTGCGCTCGATTCGCTGCACCCCGGCGAGACCATGCGCTTCGTCAACGACCACGATCCGCTGCCGCTGCTGCAGCAACTGCAGGCGCGTTATGGCGCTGCAGTGGAGATCACCTACCAGCAGCGCGAGCCGGGCGCCATCGTCATTGACTTCGTTCGGGTGTGAACAACGCTTTTTCGTAACTTGCTATTAATAAATGAGCTGCTAGCGCTTGCTGGATAAGCGCTAGCAGCCATTTTTACTTGAAGTTTTCTGTCAAGGAAGTGGCAGTTCAAGAGCCTGTGCAGGCCAAGGCAGGCGCACCACCGCCGCAGCCAGGAGCGCAATGTCCGCCGCAGCCAGCGCCTCGGCGCTCACGCTCAGGCGCTTGGGCCACTGGAACAAATGCGTGCTCTGTGAGCGCGCATACAGCGGGTCGTAGTGCAGCGCCATCAGCTCGCCAAACAGCGGCGCCAGAGCCCGCTCGTGGGCCCAGGCCTGCCAGCGTTCGATGACCTCGCGGCCATGCAGCTCGCGCAGTGCATGCAGTTGCTGGGCCAGCCGCTCGGGGTCGTCGCCCAGGTTGGCGTAGTCGCGCAGCAGAAAATCGAGCCGGGCAGCGGGGCTGGCCACAATCTCCACACAGGGGCTGGCGCGCAGCCGCTGCAGCAGTTCGGGCGGCACGCTGATGCGGCCAATCCGGCTACTCTCTGCCTCGACGTACACCGGGCGGGCGAGATCAAACGTTTCCATCACGGCCGCCAGTGCCGTTTCGAACGCCGTCTGCGAGGGCTGTGCCACGCCTGGCCACGCGCCCAGCACCGAACCGCGGTGCCGCGCCAGAGCTTCCAGGTCGAGCACCTGCTCGCCCTGCGCCGCCAGCGCCTCAAGCACCCGCGTCTTGGCGCTGCCGGTGGGGCCGCAGACCACACGCATCTGCAACTGCGGCGAGAGCACCGCAATCTGCGCCATGACATGGCGCCGCCAGGTCTTGTAGCCGCCGGCAAGTTGCTGCGCGTCCCAGCCCACCATGCGCAGCCAGGTCACCATGGAGCCACTGCGCATGCCGCCGCGCCAGCAGTACACCAGCGGCTTCCAGCGCGCCGGCTGCTCGGCAAAACGCCCCTGCAAATGCCGCGCCAGGTTGGCCGCTACAAAAGCGCCGCCCACGCGCCGCGCCTCGAACGCGCCTTGCTGCTTGTACAGCGTGCCGACGATGCGGCGCTCGTCGTCGTCCAGCACCGGGCAATTGATGGCGCCGGGAATGTGGTCAATGGCAAATTCCGCCGGTGAACGGGCGTCGATCACGGTGTCGAACGCATGGCGCTCGGAGACGGGGACGGGGCCGCGGTGGCTCATGAAGGCTCCTGCCAGAAGGGTGAAAGGTGAGGCGTGAATGGAGTGGCTGGCACAATCGGACGCACTATGCAAGCTGTAACCCCGCCTTCCTCCGAACCGGTAAAACTGACCCAATTCGCACATGGTGGGGGCTGCGGCTGCAAGATAGCGCCGGGCCTGCTGCGTGAGATTTTGGCACGCGCGCCACAAGGCATCGTGCCGCCAGAGCTGATGGTCGGCACCGAAACCAGCGACGACGCCGCCGTCTACCGCCTGAACGACCAGCAGGCGCTGGTGGCCACCACCGATTTCTTCACCCCCATCGTCGACGATCCGTTCGACTTCGGCCGCATTGCGGCGACCAATGCGCTCTCGGATATTTACGCCATGGGCGGGCGGCCGATTCTGGCGCTGGCCCTGGTCGGTATGCCGATCGCCAAGCTCCCGCCCGAAGTCATCGGCCGCATTCTGGAAGGGGGCGCCAGCGTCTGCCGCGAGGCGGGCATTCCGATCGCCGGCGGGCATTCGATTGATGTGCTCGAACCCATTTATGGCCTGGTGGCGCTGGGCCTGGTCCACCCCGATCAGGTGCGCCGCAACGCCGATGCGCGCGCGGGCGATGTTCTGGTGCTGGGCAAGCCGCTCGGCGTGGGAGTGCTCTCGGCCGCCCTGAAAAAGGGCCTTCTGGAGGTGGACGGCTACGCCGAGATGCTGCGCCATACCACGCAGCTCAACCGCGTGGGTGAGACCTTGGCGCCCATCGACGGCCTGCACGCCATGACCGACGTCACCGGCTTCGGGCTGGCTGGCCATCTGCTGGAAATCTGCCGCGGCTCGGGCCTCTCGGCACAACTGCGCCTGGGCGAGCTGCCCTTGATCGACGCCGCCCGCCAGTTGGCGCAGTCCGGCATCGCGACCGGTGCTTCGGCCCGCAACTGGGCGGCCTATGGCGACGAAGTGCTCTGGCCCGAGGCAGCGCCCGAATGGCAGCGCACGCTGCTCACCGACCCGCAGACCAGCGGTGGCTTGCTGGTGAGTTGCGACGAAGCGGCCGTGCCCGTGGTGCTTGGCGCCTTCCGCGATGCGGGTTTTGCGCAGGCCGCAGCCATCGGCCGGATGCAGGCCAATTCGGCCGGGCAGGGCAGTCGGCTTGCGTGTGTGCTTTGAGCAGTGCTCGCCGCTATTGGTCGCGCGCAGGCGCAGGGGCATCCATCATCCGCGCCACGTAGCGAGCGATCAGATCGATTTCCAGGTTCACCGGCGAGCCCGCCACCAGCCGCCCCAGCGCGGTGTTTTCCACCGTGTGCGGAATCAGGTTGATGCTGGCTTCGCAGCCCTGCTCCAGGTCGCTGATGCGGTTCACGGTGAGGCTGACGCCGTTGACCGTGATCGAGCCCTTGTAGGCCAGGTAGCGCGCCAGTTCGCGTGGCGCCAGCACCCGCAGCTCCCAGCTCTCGCCCACCGGTGCAAAGTGGCTTACTGTGCCTACCGCATCGACATGGCCAGACACCAAATGCCCGCCCAGGCGGTCGTTGGCGCGCAAGGCTTTTTCCAGGTTGACGGCGCCAGGCTCCGCCAGGCCCGCCGTCTTGCCGAGCGATTCGGCCGAAATGTCGATGGTGAAACGGCCTGCGCCTGCCTCCAGGCGAGTGACGGTCATGCAGGCGCCGTTGAGCGCAATGCTGTCGCCCAAGGCCACGTCTTCAAGAAAGGCGGGAGAGCATTCCAGCGTCAGGCGCTTGCCGTGGGCGCTGGTGGCGCCCAGCGCCTCGATTTGGGCGATACGGCCCACATGGGTGATGATTCCGGTGAACATGGGGCCGATTGTCGCAGGGGAACGTGGGCCCTGCGCATCAGGAAACCTCAGAACTGGTCGTGCCCCGACATGCGGGCGAGCACGCGCAAGTCCGGCCCCACGCGCTGAAGGTCGCGCCATTCCAGCTCTATGCCCTCGCCCAAGGCCGCAAGCGGCGCCATCTCGGCCATGCCGCGCCCCGGCCCGAGCAGCTTGGGCGCGAGGTACAGCAGCAGCTCATCCACCAGGCCCGCCTGCAACAGGGCGCCATTGAGGCGATGTCCCGCCTCCACATGCAGCTCGTTGGTGCCGCGCTGCGCCAGCGCGCGCAGCATGGCGGGCAGGTCCACCCTGCCATTCTGCCCCGGCAGATGCAGCACCGTGGCGCCACGCGCCTCCAGCGCGGCGCAGCGGGCCGAAAAGTTCGAATCAAAAGGGCTCCCAGCGCATATGGTGCATGCGCGGTCAGCTACAAATAGATGAGCGTCTGGAGGCGTTTGCAAACGGCTGTCGAGCACCACCAGCTGCGGCTGGCGCTGTGTAGCGACCTCGCGCACGTCCAGGCGCGGGTTGTCGGCCAGCACCGTGCCAATGCCGGTCAGCACCGCGCAGGCGCGCGCCCGCCAGGCGTGGCCGTCGCTGCGTGCCTCGCGGGAGGTGATCCACTGGCTGGCGCCGTTGGCCAGCGCCGTGGTGCCATCGAGCGACGCCGCCACCTTCATGCGCACCCAGGGCGTGCCACGCAGCATGCGGCTGAAAAAACCGAGGTTGAGTTCACGCGATTCGGCGGCGCCAGGCCCCACCTCCACCGCCATCCCCGCAGCGCGCAGGCGAGCAAAGCCCTGGCCGGCGACCAGGGGGTTCGGGTCTTCCAGCGAGGCGACCACCTTGGCGACCCCCGCGGTAATCAGTGCATCACAACAAGGCCCCGTGCGGCCCTGGTGGGCGCAGGGTTCGAGGGTGACGTACGCGGTGGCACCGCGTACGTCCGTGCCGGCGGCCGCCGCGTCGCGCAGCGCCATGACCTCGGCATGCGGGCCGCCCGCTTGCTGGGTGAAGCCCTGGCCGATCACTTGGCCGCCGGGCGTCGCAATCACACAGCCGACACGCGGATTGGGGCTGGAAAGAAAAAGCGCCTGGGCGGCGAGCCCAAGCGCTTGGTTCATGAGGGGCGCAGTGGTTGTCATGGCGCCCCCGATAGTAGCGCGAGGATTACTTGCGCCAGCACTCGTCTACAGTGGCCCCCATGGTTAAGGGTGATGCGCCCCGCACTCCCGTGTTGGTGAGGGTGAAATTGCCGCATTTGTCGCCGACTTGAGGTGTTCCCGCCTTGGGCGTAGCCGTGAGCGTGAAAGAACTCGTAGTCGCCGGATTGAGCGCAATGGTGTAGCGCTTGCTGGCATCTGTGGTCCAGGTCATATTGCTCGGCAGGGTAGTGGGGTAGGTTCCTGTGGCTGTGGCGGCACGCTCCAGCCACTGCTGAGCCTGCAGCAAGCCGGCACGCGCATCGGCCCGGTGTCCGCGCCGGATGTATTCGTTGTAGCTGGGCACCGCAATGGCCGTGAGAATGCCAATGACGGCCACCACGATCATGACCTCAATCAGCGTGAAACCTCGCTGCGCGCGTCGTACGGAGAACCTTGAGTCGGTGGACATGGTAAAGCCCGGTTTCATTGCAGTTGGCGCCAGCTCGGACGCATCGGTTGCTCGGGCATGCGGGCCAATTCGTCGGGCTTGCCGTCACCACCGGTAATCGTGATTTTATCTTTGCCAGTGACGATGTTGATGGCGCCAGGCGGCAAGGTCATGCGTGATGCGCCCTGATCCTTGCTTGCATCGCTGTTGTAAAGGCCGTCCCCATTGGTATCCATCACCTGGACGCTGGGTTTCTTGCCGTCCATGATGTTCATGAGAGTCAGGTAGTCTTTTTCTGGCGTGCCTGCAGGTTCGCAGGATTCATCTGAAGTGCCATTGCCGCCATACGCTGGAGTAGTGGAAAACACCATCAGATTGTTGCTGGCATCGAAGAAACTCATGGGTGCCAATACCCTCTCGCCCGTTACCTGGAAGTTGAAGTACCAGCCCTTGTTCAAAGGCTTGGTGGTGTCGGCGTAATTGACGTCGTGTTGGGTCATTTGCCAAAAGGTGCGTGCGGCGCTCTTGCCCGCGCCGGCAATAGGCCCGCCGGTCATGTCCTGTTGCACCAGGGCTGATGCTGTGACTGCGCTTGGTATGGCACCGCCACCATCGGGATTAGCTGCAGTCTTGGGGGAGGTATTGGTGTTGACGACAACATGGCCAGAATCCAACCGGTATTTGGTGTTGTCGAGCACGGAGTAAACCGTTTGCACGTCCGCACTGCTGCGGTCGTTGTCGGTAAGGTTAACACCGGTGCCGAACGCCACCATCATTCCTCCTGCACCCCGGTCGTTCGCTTTGACCGTAGGGGGGGCCGTGATGGGTTGGCGCTTGCCGAGATAACTGGCAGTAAAGAGAGGTGTGCATACAGCTGTGGTGCAGGGAGTGGTGCTTGCCGTGCCCCAGACCGCAACGCCCCAATTTGAGGCAGAAGTGCTGGTGAGATCAAATTTCCACAGGTTTCCCTTGAGGTCGCCAGCGTAAGCGACATCCACCCGCCCGTCGCTGTCAATATCCACCAGCCTTGGCGCAGAAAGCCCATTGGCGAGCACATTCGTGTCAGTGGTGGTGTTGACAGGGCTGCTTAGTGTCTGAGTGCCCGTGGCGACGATGCGCTTGAGCTCCCTGACACCATTGACTTTGTTGACGTCATCAAGGTACTGAATCAGCAACACGGGCCGTTCATTCTTGCTGTTGTACCCATTGCCCATCACTACCGCCCAGCGGCCATCGTTCAGCTTTGCGATCTGGCTTGCCTTGAACGGATTGGTGTCGTCCACCACAGGGGCGGCAAAAATATGTCCGATGTCCTCGTCGTCGCTCGGCGAAACCAATGTCTGGCTCGGATTGAGGGTTCTGTCCTGCACCACCAGGTTGCTGGCGTTGGTTGTGGTGAAGGTGGACGCCACGCTGCCATCCTTGCTGCCAGGTTGCGTGACATCCAGAACGAAATAACCCTTTCCGCCCGCTCCCAGTGAGCCCACCAGGAAGGTGCGCCAGTCTGGAGGATTGCCGCTCGCCGCCACATCCAAGTCTCCGGTAAACGGGGAACCATCAACGAAGTAGTGGTGGGTATAGCTGGGGTCGCTCAGCTTGGGCAGGTCTGGAATGACTGCCTTCGGGACGTAGGCAAGTTGTTCTTGTCCATTTTTTGCGGAAAAACCGTGCAACATGCCGTCATTGCCGCCCACGTAAATCATGGGCAGGCGATTTCTTTGGGCAGAAGAGAAAGACTTGTAGCCGGCGAACGAATAGTTGCTGGGAGGCGCACCTACATACCAGATTTTCGAATTGACAATGTCGCCCTGGCGAGAATCGCGCACCCGGAAAGGCAGGCCGGTAGTGCCGCCTTCCTTGGTACGGTCACCACGCAGAAAATTCACGCGGTCTTGTCCAAGACCATCGGCGTCAAGCAGGGTCTTTTGCGCGGCACTTAATTTGGTGGTGCCGGTGTCCCATTCAAATGAAACGCCTTTGTTAGGAACTTCGTCGTTGGTGGTGAGAATTACACGCGGGCTACTGCGTGCATCCAGCAGCGTGGCCGTCGTATTGGGTGCGCCTCCGCCAGTAGTACCCCAATCCGTATTGGGCGCAACACTCCCTGTTGTGTCGATAGTGTTGGATTTCACATACCCAGACCATCGCTTGGGGTCGTATCCGGCGGTATACACATTCAAGTCCGTGCGGATGTTCGTACTCGAACTGCCAGCCATGCTGGCGACGTCTGCAGTATTTTGCAGATTGATGTCTTCAACGATTTTTTGAAAAGCGGTGGTCAAATCATACTTACGCCCTGGCCCAGTAGGATAAAACTTGCCACGGCTGTTGATGGCTATATGCCAAAGTTCTGCCGGATTATTGGAATTAAGATTTCCGAAGGTGGTTGGAGCCCAGTTGGACGTCCCATTGACGAGCTTGGAATAGTCTCCCCCAGCACCGTAATTGTCGTCATCAACGGATGACCATTTGGGCTCGCTTGGCCATGTATAAGCATCTGCCCCAAAGCCGATAGTGTATTGAACCAGGTGTTGCCAAGATGCTGGATCATGCTTAGGGTTCCAGTACCTTTGGAGCGATACAGATCCAACGGTTTCTGTGCTGGGAACCCCGTCGGTCGTGCTCTCCTTGATGTCATTGGAGATACTCGGCTGCAAATCCTCGGACCACATTTTCATGGCCCAATCGGCCAATAAATTTGATAGGTTGTTGGATTTTCCACGGTACACATTGGTCTGGCTGGACGATGTGTCATAGACAGCCCCATCTGGCAGCGTGATATTTTGGTTATCCACATTTCCAGGTAGCACACTGGCGGTATATCCGTTCCATCCACCATCCGTCAGAAAAATATGGTAAGCGCGGCGGCACCCGAGATAAGGGGTTTCTTTTACGCCAGGCGTGTAGGCCCAAGGGCTGTTGATGCTCTTGCCGGTCTTCATGTAATCGTACGTCTGCTTCATCATCTTGTGGGATGGCGTGCCATTATTGGCTTTCAGGCTCGAAGCAAAAGAGAGAAAATTGATTCGATGGGTGGCGTCAAGAACCTTCATGGAGTTGATTGCACCTGGAGTAAGTGATCCAGCGCCGGGTGAATTTCCATTGTTCCACATGGCTTCCCATGCAAGCCGGATCTTACCGTCTGGCAGCAAGATCTTGTCATTGAAAACAGTGCTCAAAGCTTCGCGCAACCGGTATATCTTGGAATGCGTATCTCCGCCACCAACGGACTCATCCATACTTCCTGAATCATCTACCGTTAAAACGACATCCGGTGCGGGCGGAATAGAAACCAGCCCAGGCGGTAATTTGGAAAAATCCAGGGGATCGGCATAGACCATTTGAGGTGCGCAGATGCTTGCGACCAGAGCACTCAAAAGGGTTTTCTTGAAATCGAAAAGCTCTTTCATGGGTTTCTCCGATCAGTTCTTGACTTTTTGACGTACGAAAGTAGATTGCAAAACTACTTGGGTGCTGGGTTTTATGCCAAGGGCTATCGCGGTGATCCGATAGGCGATACTGGGCTTCAGGTTGAGTGGCAGGTTGGTGGAGCCGTTGGTGATTAGGCCGGAATTTCCGGCATTCGGGTCGTACGGCATCACCTCGATCCAGTACCAGCCGCCCTGACCTGCGGTGACGTTTTTGAGGATAGGGTTGCTGGCAGTGGTGCCAGTGCCACCCGTTTCGGCGCCAGTATATTGGCCGTAGCGGGCGCCTTCGGGCAACATGGCATTCAGGGTTGTTTTGTCGTTCCAGAAATCTTGGTTGCCGGTTCGCTTGAGGCAAAGACCTTTGAAGCAGAACTGAGTGCTGGCCTTGGTGCCCAGTGTGCTGATGAGATCGCCAAGTTCCTTGTCTTCCGTCGGAAACCAGACCGGTGCGGAGGGTGCGGGCCGGCATGTGTCTGCAGTGACATTCGGGATAGCGCGGTCACAGGCCAAACCATCCGGGCGCTCGCCGCGAATATCGAATTCGGCGTCCTGAATAAGCGCCTGGGCAGCCTCAAAAGCGCGCTGGTAATCGGAGTCGTTGCCCACAACCATTTCATTGAAAAGTGATGTCCGTGCACCCCAAAGGGCAAGCAGCATGGACAGCATGACAAGAACAATTACAACGAAAAGCGATATGCCGTGCTGGTATCGCAATGATCGTCGAGGAGGGGTGCTGCGCATGGATAAACTCTTAGGTGTGCTCAGCCGGCCAGACCCTGGCTGCGCAATTGGTACACGGATCGGAAGGTCATGTGTAGGCGATTCTTGCGAGCAGCGGCAAGAGCACCGGTGCTGCTCATATTGACTGCCGTGCCGTCACAACCGATGTAGGTGCTTCCAGCCGGCATGTCTATGGGCTCATCGCCATACAAAACAAGACAGACTTCAACCCCAAAGACGCTGGACCAGTCCGGAGAGCCCCCGGCTGCAATAGGTGGGACGTTTGCGGCGTCCACATACTGAATGGTGGGCAATCCACTGATTGCAGCCGCTCGGCTCTGCACAAGATAGCGAACCTGAAAATCCGCCACATTTCTGATGAGGGATTGTGGTACGTTGTCCGACCCTGCACAGCGGAGTTCGCCATTGTCCAGAACAAACTGACTTTGAATGATGGTGGCAGAAGGTTGGTCGCCCAGGCAGTCTCGGAAAAACGAGACATTGGTCCCACTCGGAAAACTCTGTTCCTGATAGTTCTGATATGCCAAGGAAAGTTTGTATTCTCCGGCACTAGGTGCATCCTTCCCTGCCACAGACGGGATAGTCGGTGGGATATCTGGGAATGCAGAATATATTTCCGTATTGGGTGAAAAAGCAACCACGTCGTCCACTTCCACAGGATCGGTAGCGGCCTTGTTGGCCGCAAGATTCAGACGCATGGAGCCTGATTGTCGGATTTGCTGGCCCATGACGCGAAACACGTACGAAGCCTGCTGCTGCAACTGGCTCGCATCGGTTATCGTGCCTGATACGCCCCGCGACACCATCATAGCGCCCATGGCCACCACGATGGTCATCAGGCCAATGGCGATGCCGATCATCAACTCAATAAGGGTCACGCCGCGCTGGAGCGGCCTTGTGCACATTGGGGGGCTACTATGCAGAAGGGTAGTCATGTGTCTGGGTCCGCAATAGTTACCAGAATACATTACAACGGGCAAAATACTGTGGGAGCCGCCACGCCGCCCAAAAGATAAGGTGTGCACCGTGCAGTTAACTGGATATATTGCAAATGGCATATCCGGTTGGCGGGGCAGGTGGCACCAGCGACTCCGGTGGCATCTGGAGTAAACACACCTTTGTACGCCGCATTCTCAGCAGCAGTGCCGTCTGCACGTTCGTTTTCCCGCCAACTGATTAATACGCCCAATTGCCGGTGGTTGTTGGCAAGGGTTTCGTCGGCTACTTCAAATACGACCGCGTCCGCCAGGGGTAGCGACGCCTGAACGTTCTGCTTCCACTGCCGAACGTCTGCCAAAGCCAGATTTTGCGCATTGCAGGCAACGGTTTTGCAATCGGGAGGGGCCGGTGGAGTTCCTGCGCCAATCTCATAACTGGCAATATTTCCCAAGGCGTTGGGATTCACCTTCAAGCGTTCGCTCAAGTCCTCAATGAGGCGAATGGCTTGTGCGCGGCGAACCCCTGTTTGCGTATCCGCCAGGGTTCGCATCTGTACGCCCAGTATTCCAAGAATCCCAAGTGCCACCACCACAATGGCGACCATGGACTCAATGAGTATGAAGCCTGATTCAGATTTGCTTTTCAGCATGAAACTGTCCCCTTGGTGGTTCTAATGCGGCCACCCGATGTGACGCACAGGGCAGAGGCATGGCGCGAGGAAACGCCAAGTGGCTCGGGCGTAATGGAAAAGCTGGCGGCACCCAAAGCATTGATTTGGCCCCAGCGGTCCATGGTAAAGAAGGCGGTGTTGCCGAGGTTGTTGACGTTTACCCCTGTCTGGGCGGGGAATGTTTGCAGGACTGTATCCAAGTCTGGGGCGGCAGCGTTGACGACGCCATTTGAATTGGCGTCGGTAAACACAATCCAGCCGCATTGCCATTCCTGGTTGGTGCCGGTTCCACAGTTCTTGCGCACCGAGACGCGGCCCCCGCGCTTGATGGCCTCTGAGCGCGCGTAATAAATAGTGCTGGTGATCTCTTCGGCTGCGCTGCGCACGCGCCAGCCGTCAATCAGGTCACGAAAACTGGGTCCGGCCAATGCTGCCAAGATGGCTACGATAGCCACAACCACCATCAATTCGATAGCGGTGAACCCATGGCTCAGATGCCTGCGCATGGGCCTTGCAGGTGCAGGAATGGATGTGAAAGCTGCCATGGAAACATCCTAGACAAATGGGGCGATAAGAGCGCCGCTGACCCGACCAGTGGTGCCACGGTAGCGACGAACGGCTTTACTAACTACAAGGGCTTCCCCACTACAAGGGCTTCCCCACCTTTGCAAGCGCAATCCATCCTGAGTTGATTGCAGCGCAATCGACTCAGGCAAACGGTTTGCGGTTTTCAATCCAGATCGACTCCCAGCCCAGTGTTGGCGGTGTGTTGATGCTCTGTGGCAAACGGTGCGGACGGCGGTACTACAAACGGTCATTCTTGCTGCATCACATGGCAGCGAACCCTGATGAAAGACGCGCGCCGAGGGCTCCATTCGTTAGTCGGGCTTGGAGCGATTTCTCACCCGGTATCCCCTAGAGTTAATCGAGCATTCCCCGGCGCAGGTCCTAACCTTTGCACATCAACAACAAGCCTTCACGCGGCGGATGGTCTGATCTGCGGTGTCATGTCAATCTCTCAATAGGCGCTGCTCAGGCCGGCAACCTGAATGCCTCGCCTCGGCTGAGCACGGCCCAGCACATGCGGGCGTTCTTGGCGGCAATAGCCACGATGGCCTTCCAGTAACCGCGCCGCTGCTCCAGACTCACGGCCCAGCGACTGATCGGATCACTCTTGTACTTGGCTGCTGCCAGCACCGCTCGGGCACCAAGCACCAGCAGGCTGCGCAGCTGCTTACCGCCTGAGCTGTACTGCCCAGGCACCAAACCCAGCCAGGCGCAAAGTTGGCGGCCACACTTGAAGTCGTGCCCGTTGCCAATCGTGCTGAGCAGCGCCGTGGCGGTGGTTGGCCCCACGCCGCTCAGTTGCATCAGGCGTTTGGACTCTGTGCTGTGGCGCGCCATCAACTCGATGTGGTGGTCGTACTGGGTAATGCGTTCGTCCAGATGGCTGACCTCGCTGAGCAGGTCCCCGATGACGGTGTTGGCCCAGCCGGGCAAGTCTTCCAGGCGGGCCATTGCTTCGCGGCGCACCACAGCGGCTTTGAGCGGCAGCACGATGCCCAGCTCAGAGAGCAAACCCCGGATGCGATTGAGCGTGGCGGTACGTTGCTCCACAAAACCTTGGCGGGCGCGGTGCACCATGAGCTGGCCTTGCTGATCGATCGATTTGATCGGTACGAATCGCATGTTTGGGCGGGTGACGGCTTCGCAGATTGCGGCTGCGTCGGCCGCATCGTTCTTGCCACGGCGACCCGAGAGGCGGTAAGGGATGACGAACTTGGGCGCCATGATGAGCACGGTGTGGCCAAAGTTTTGAAACTCGCGCGCCCAGTGATGTGCGCCGGAGCATGCTTCCATGCCGATGAGGCAAGGTGGCCGCGAGGCGATGAGTTCGAGCAATTTGGAGCGCGCCACGCTGGGGCGTACCAGTGCGCTCTTGCCTGTGGCATCTACGCCGTGAACAGCAAAGACGTTCTTGGCGAGATCGATTCCGATGGTGACAATGGCAGACATGGACTTCCCCTTCCACAAAACGAGTGAGTTGATGAGAGGTTGCACTTCCCATCGTGGCACTTTGATGCCGTACCCCGCAACTGCGCGGATCACTCGGGACGGGGAAGTCCCTTTCATTCCTTAACCGCGCGTG